>SAMEA104404097__coassemble_16833_pt1 | contig 2605 bp, 4 predicted proteins | sample SAMEA104404097__metabat2_high_PE_037 | metagenome-assembled genome bin SAMEA104404097 (sample SAMEA104404097) | Balaenoptera acutorostrata | reverse complement strand
TACACTTACAAGCTTCCTTATTTTTTTGATAAAATATATAATTTTGACCACAAAGAGCCTATTCAAGTTCTACTGCACTTTTCAAATTATAATAAATTGATATATTCTGCAGGAATTTCATCACTTAGCCAAGTTGTGTCATTTCCCCTATAAAATCCCACACCGTTTTCATGAGCCCTCCTCGAATCAATCTTAAGTATTACGGGATTAGATTCTCTCCTTTTGCCTACAATTCCAGCCGTTTTTATATCTTCAGAAAGATGTACGAACTGCCTTTCCATGCTCTTTAGTCCCACAGCTTGTATGCTTTTATAAGCTTTGTGAGTAGTTCCGTGATATAAAACCTCTGGTGGTTTTACTTTTTCTTTTTCAATGCTAACAGTAGAATGTCCATAAGTCGCTCTAATTTTGCCATCATTTATTTCATATCGCTTTTTGTCGCTATTTTTAATGATTCTTTCTATATCAGATAAATCAATTTTGATATTATCTACACTATAAAGACCATCTATAAGATCGCTTACCTTAACATATCCCTCTTTATCAGGAGTAAGAGAATATTTGCCAGGATTATGCCTCAAAGCATATGATATAGTTTTACCTATTTTTAAATTATTCATCCTTTTTTCTCCATTCTAAAATATGATATTTTAAATCTTCATCTTCAAATATATTTGTGTTTCTTTCCATCCAAAAGCTTACATATCCACAGGTTCTTAAAACTGATATAACAAGATTTTCTATATCTTCTCCACCTTCGTCCCATAACTCGGAAATATCATATCTATACATAAAATATGAACAAAATTCATAAGGATCGGATATAATATGGTCTGTACCACCATAGTAATAATAAAGGTTAGCATAATTTACTAATTCTTTAAAAGTCTTACAATTTTCATAAAGATAGTCCTTCCATATGGGGTATATTTCCTCCCAAGAATATTCGTCTTGCAACTTATACGCTCTATCCATATGTTCTTCATTATCTTCCGGATCGAAATCATCAGAAAACCAATCTGCATTAAATAAATATTCCGTTTCTTTCTCGATATTCTTTGTATTATCCATTAAAGTATATCTCCTTTCTTAAAGTTTCTATGAAACACTTTTTTCGGCAACTTGTTAAAGATTTTATCGGCAATCTTCATAGATTTTTCATTAGGTTTAAAATGACCACTTTGATTATCATATGAATATATTTTCCCTGATCTTATTTCAACCATTCCTGCCATTTTCACTTTTGGATTTGAACCACCAACCAAAGTTGGATGTGGAGTTCTTGCTCCTTTTGAGCCATTCCCATTTCTTTTACCTATAATTAAATTATCCTTTTCATCAATAACATAAGTAAAAGATCCGTTTGTTCTTTTGTTTCTAATATATTGTCCATTTATAAGATTATTAATATTATTAGCAGTAGGATTTTTATCATAATGTCCATCATGATATACACCCGTTCTTATATCATAATCTTTCATATCTGGAGTAACTCCATAAGTCGACCTATATGGTTGAGATGTATCGCTTCCATATGTTCCATGATAATTGCCGGTTACACCACTTCCCATTAAGCTACCTCACTTTCTTGAGAAAGCTTATTGTATTTTCTATGCACTCTTGTTAATCTATCCTCATAATGAACAAATTCTGTTAAACCCTTATAATCATCAAAAATTATAGATGGCATTGCTCCATGCACAAGAATCTTCTTAGGTTTTAATCTTCTTATAAATTCTTCAAGTCCATTTTTAAAATGCTCTTTGTCTTTTTTACTTCTTATACATCCATAGGTGCTTATAGAATATACTGCGCCTTTTTCTAAGCCTTCAAAGCAAAACTCATAGGTTCTTTTATCACCCCAACGAACATTTGGTATTACTTTTAAGCCATGCTTTTTATAATAAAAGCCAATACCTCTATTATATATAGTGTTCATAATTTGCTGCCCTAACATCATATTTCTATAAATCGAATTATCTGGAGTGATTATACCTTCAAATTCATTCAATTCATCTATATATTTTTCAGGATGTCTGATTACTTGAATGAAAGATTCATCTTTCATGTAAAAGTGTATATATACGCCTTTTTTATCTTTAATTAAATGTCTTTTTTCAAAAGGTATCATATCCTTTGGTGTTAAGACATCCGTATTTCCCAAATAAGGAATTTCATATTTTCCACAAAATCTAGCTCCTTCAAAAATACTAGAATTATAACCATCTTTAACTATTCTTTCTATCATAAATCATACCCTCCATAAATTATGTTTTATTTTTTTAATAACAACTTTATTTTTTTCACGGATATGGTATTATTTATTTGATAAGAATATGGAACATATCCATGAAAAAATAGCACTTTTTAAATTGTTCCAGCAATTTAATTAATGTGCTTTTTTTCTACCTAAAAACACTCAACATAAACACATCTAAAGCTGCTCCAACAGTTTTAGATGTGTTTTTCTTTTACAATCAATGTTCGTCACCTCCTTAAATTGCTTTCTCAAATAATTTTAAGATCTTAAGTTCATAACTCGTATAATCAAATTTTCTATATCTTTGCCATTTCAAATAATAACCATATGCATAACTGGCAAATT
>SAMEA104404097__coassemble_15651_pt1 | contig 2748 bp, 1 predicted proteins | sample SAMEA104404097__metabat2_high_PE_037 | metagenome-assembled genome bin SAMEA104404097 (sample SAMEA104404097) | Balaenoptera acutorostrata | reverse complement strand
TGGAAATAATGAAAAGTGAAAAGGATAGCCAGAATTCAACAAATCCTATAGTAGTAGATGCGACTCACCCTTATGCTGTAGAAGTTACAAAAAATATCAAAGCAGCAGCCAAGGAAACTGGTTCCCAATATTACCGAGTTTTACGAGGTGAAGATGAGGAAATTGACTGGAAAAGAACCTTTAAAGATCAGATTATTTATGCTGAATCATTGGCAGAGGCTGCTAAAATTCTAGGAGAATTGGGAGAAAGGGCTTTAATTACAACTGGTAGTAAAGAATTATTCCCTTTTACCCAGGTGGAAGGATATAAGGAATTATTCACCGTAAGAATTTTACCATTAGAAGGGGCCTTTAAGGCAGCAATAGATGCAGGTTTTGAAGGTAGAAACCTGATCGCCATGCAGGGACCTTTTTCAGTGAAAATGAATAGAGCTCTAATAGACCAATCAGAGGCAAAGGTTTTAGTAACAAAAGAAAGTGGCAAGCAAGGCGGTTTTGTAGAAAAATTAATGGCCGCACGAGATGAAAATATTAAAGTCATTGTTATAAAAAGACCTAATCAGGAGCAGGGATATGGAGTTTCTGAAATTTTACATTTGTTAGCCAGCGAAGGAATAAAGATTATTGAAAATCAAAATTCTTTAGAAGATAACCAGAAAATTCAGCAACGTTGGTTTCCTATTTTTATGGATAGTAGTAATAAAAAAGCCATTATTTTCGGTGGTGGCACTATTGGAGAACGTAGGGCGGAAACTTTACTGAAATTTCAGTGGCAGGTTAAAATTATAGCAAAGACTGTTTCAGATAAAATAAAGAAAATGGCAGAGGAAAATCTTTTGACAGTGGAATTGAAGGAAGTAGGATATGATCAGATTTCAAATTTTGGTTTAGAAGAATTTGATATGGTTATAGGTGCTACAGATAATATCCAGTTAAATTTAGAAATTTGTCAAAAGGGAAAAGAACTGGGAAAATGGGCCAACGATGCAGGGTGTAAAGAAAACTGTAATTTTTATTTTCCAGCAGTCTCCATGGGAGGAAATGTAACTGTAGGAATAAACGGTCAGGGAAAAAATCATAAAATGGTTCGCTATATAAGAGAAAAAATAGATAAATTACTAGACGAAAATAATGAAGATTTAGGAACAGAAAATGATGAAAAAGAAAATAATCGTAGGTAGTCGTGATAGTAAATTAGCAGTGGCTCAAACTAGGTTGGTAATGGATCTTATTCAAAATGCTAATCCTAATCTAGAACTAGAGCTGGTTACTATGAAAACTACTGGTGATAAAATTTTAGATAAAACTTTAGATAAAATAGGCGGAAAGGGTCTATTTGTAAAGGAATTGGACCAGGCATTAATAGAAAAAAGAGTGGATATTACAGTTCACAGTTTAAAGGATTTGCCTATGGAGGTTAGTGAAGACTTGCCTTTACTGGCCTTTGTGGAAAGGGGAAATCCTTTTGATTGTTTAGTTATGGCCAATGAAAAACCATTGAATCAAATGGATAAAAATCTTCCGGTAGGAAGTTCTAGCGGCAGACGAAACACTCAGTTAGGAGAACTTTTAGAAAATGTGAAAACTGCCCCTGTTAGAGGCAATGTGATTACCCGTCTTGAAAAATTAGACAGAGGGGATTTTTCTTGTTTGATTTTAGCAAGAGCAGGATTGGAGAGAATTCAGCTGGACAATAGAATTACTAAGACCTTTACAGTGGATGAAATGATACCTGCGGCAGGACAGGGAATATTAGTTGTTCAAGGTAGAAAATATGAAGATTATAGTTGGTTGGAACCGGTAGATAATAAAGAGTCCAGATTGGCTGCTTTGTGTGAAAGGGCTTTTGTTAGACAGTTAGATGGAGGTTGTACATCGCCTATAGGAGCTTATGCAAAACTAGAAGGCGATACGTTGGTGCTAAACGGTTTTTATCAGAATGTGGAAACAGGTAATTACGGCAGAATGACATCTAAAGGTAAGGCAGAGCAGTGGGAAAGTCTAGCCATTGATACGGCTGTAAAATTAAAGGAGAAAATAGACAATGAGTAAAGCAGGAAAAGTATGGCTGGTGGGAGCCGGTCCATCGGATCCGGGTTTATTTACCATAAAAGGAAAAAAAGTTTTAGAGGAAGTTCAGGTTGTAGTATATGATAAACTAGTTGGCCATGGTATTTTGGCTATGATGCCAGAGGGGGCGGAGCTGATTAATGTTGGGAAAACTGCAGGAAAACATCCAGTGCCTCAGGAGCAGATAAATGAAATTTTGTTGGAAAAGGCCTTAGAAGGAAAACGAGTTGTTCGTCTAAAGGGAGGCGATCCTTTTGTCTTTGGCCGTGGTGGCGAAGAACTGGAGCTTTTACTGGAACACAACATAGAATTTGAAATTGTACCAGGTATAACATCGGCGGTTTCTGTTCCAATGTATGGAGGTATTCCAGTAACTCATAGAGATTTTGCTTCTTCTTTTCATGTGATTACAGGTCACAGAAAAAAAGGTGCAAAAGAGGTGGATATGCCTGATTTTGCCAGACTGGCTCAACTGGAAGGTACGTTGGTATTTTTAATGGGAATTTCCAATATGGAAACTATCACTAAAGGCTTAATCCAAGGAGGTATGGACGAAAATACTCCAGCAGCAGTATTAGAGAGAGGGACAACAGCCCATCAAAGAAGGGTGATTTCAACAGTAGCAAATTTATGTGAAGATAGTCAAAAGGCAACCATTAAAACTCCAGCAATCATAGT
>SAMEA104404097__coassemble_14147_pt1 | contig 2963 bp, 4 predicted proteins | sample SAMEA104404097__metabat2_high_PE_037 | metagenome-assembled genome bin SAMEA104404097 (sample SAMEA104404097) | Balaenoptera acutorostrata | reverse complement strand
GCCGGAGAACGAAAAAAGGCCTGCCGCAGAATTTGCATTCTGCGACAGACCCTTTCCTTATGTTTTATTCGGTTACATTGCCGTTTTGCACAACAGACAGATCAGCAATAGGACTTAAATCCTCAAATGGATTACGGTTCAGATTAAGACTTTCAAGAGCTGTGAGCGTATTTATAGGTGTAATGTCGCTGATCTGGTTGTTGCTCAAATCAAGAGCTTTAAGAGCTGCAAGCTGAGAAACAGGGGAGATGTCAATAAGTCTGTTGTTGGAAACAGACAGTTCCTCAAGCTCTGTGAGAGAAGCAATGGGAGCGATATCTCTTATATGGTTGCCGTTCAGGTTAATAGATGTGAGAGCTGTTAAGCCTGAAAGAGGGCTGATATCTTTTAGGAGATTATCCTCAGCTGTCAAGGTTTTCAGCGTGGGCAGGGAAGAAAGAAAACTTAGGTCTGAAATTCTGTTACCGCTGATATTCAGAGATTCAAGCTTTAAGCCCTCAGGCAGTATAATTTCGGAGTAGTCGTTATTACTTAAATCTAAAGAATGGAGATTTGGAAGCTTCACAAGTTCGGAAAAATCTTCAACACCCGCTTCGGAGAGATTAAGCTCTGTGATTGAGGCTGCCTCTGCTTTAGTAATGTATCCGATTTCTATGTTGAGCTGCGAACACACAATCTGCTCAATGACAGGATTTTCGATTTGTATGGTGCTTTCAGTTGAACTTTTTATTGCCAGAACCAGAATAGTAGAAACCAGAGCGGCTATCACAAATCCTATAATAAATTTTAGGGCTATAGAGTGACCGTTTTCGTGCCCGACAGTCTCCATGCCGGTAGCATGGGTGCTTTCGTTACTGTTCATGTTTGTCCTTTCCTGCTGGAAACAGCCGCATGTTATATACTATGAATTGCTGCGACATAGTGCATCTTTTTTGAGCCAGCAACATAACATTATAACAGAAGATGTTTACTTATGGTAGTATAAATTGAAATTTGCAATATGTTTTTGCATAAAACATGATTTCGTGAAAATTACATGGAAAAATTAAGGTGAATATGTGGAAAGTGCAAAAAACGAAGGCTGAAATTTTCCTTCAATACCTGTATTCACTTGTGAATACAGGCGCTTAATGGTATAATATCTAAAATGAAGGGCGTGATATTATGAAAGATATACACGAAATTTATAAAGAAGCAGGAAAACTCCACGGTCACTACTGCCCGGGACTTGCTACCGGTGTCCGTGCAGGACTTACTGCGGCGGAAATTTTAAATGTAAATCCTGAGGAAAATCAGGAGCTTTGGTGCATATATGAAAAAGCCGCCTGCTTTGTAGACGGCGTTCAGTGGACGTTTAATACCAGCACGGGAAAGGGGAATCTTATCTACCACCCAACCGGAAAGGCTGTTTTCAGCTTCTATGATGGTAAAAGCGGAAAGAGCGTCCGCCTCAGTCTTAAAAATCTCCATATGGATATGAGCAAAGATGAAATGACAGAATACATTTTGTCAGCCGATGCAGAGGAGCTTTTTTATATAGCCGAAACACGTCTGCCCTGCCCTCAGCACAAGCCCCGTGTTCCCTACGGCATATGTGATTGCTGTAGAGAAGAGACGGAGGAAGATAAGTTCATAGAAAGAGACGGGCAGAAGTTCTGCATAGACTGTGCAGAACAAAAATAAATCTGGTCGTATAGTTTTTACATCAAAGTGATACTTGCATAGGTTCAGATTTGGGCTTAAACTCAAACCACAGAAAGACCTTTGGAGGTATCGAAAATGAAACATGAAAAAATCGTAAGGCTTTGTTTAGCGGCGGTTTTGACCGCTCTCGTATTTGTGGCAACTTACATCATACAGATTCCTATGCCCGCTACCGGCGGATTTATAAATTTAGGCGACTGCATGGTTTTGCTTTCCGGCTTCCTGCTTGGACCTCTCTGGGGTGCTGCCGCAGGCGGTATCGGCTCCATGCTCACTGACATTGTTGCAGGTTACGGCAGCTTTGCTCCCGGAACTCTGATTATAAAGGCTCTTATGGCCTGCTGTGCAGCTCTCGTGTATAAAGCACTGAAAAATAAGACCAAGCTTGCAGCAACTGTGGGCGCTCTTCTGGGCGAGGTAATAATGGTTCTTGGATATTTTGCCTATGAAGGTCTTTTCCTTGGCTTCGGCATGGGTGCTGCAGCAAGTATTCCCGGAAATGCCATTCAGGGTCTTGTAGGAATGATAGTAGGTATTTTGGTTTTCCACATTCTCGAAGCTGTGCCTTACGTTAAAAAACTCAGCTATTAAAGGAGATATTCAAAAATGTTTGAGGAAATAAAGGCTCAGGCAAAACAGGCAGTTAGCGAACTTCTGGAAGTTGCAAAGCTGCAAAAGGGTGATTTGTTTGTTATCGGTTGTTCTTCCAGTGAGATAATGGGAGAGCGTATCGGTAAAGGCTCCAGCATTGAGGCTGCTCAGGCAGTATATGAGGGTGTGTACCCTGTTTTAAAGGAAAAGGGCATATACCTTGCCGCTCAGTGCTGTGAGCATTTGAACAGAGCACTTATAATGGAAGAAGAGGCAGCCGAGAAATTCGGATATGAAATTGTTAACGTGCGCCCCTGGGCTCACGCAGGCGGTTCTTTTGCCACAACAGTTTTTGAAAACTGCAAAAAGCCTGTTGCAGTTGAGCATATAAAGGTAAAAGCCGGTATGGATATAGGCGCAACTCTTATCGGTATGCACCTTAAAGATGTTGCTGTGCCTGTAAGACTCAGCATTAACCATATAGGCGAAGCACCTCTTATCTGCGCCCGTACTCGTCCCCGTTTTATCGGCGGTGAGAGAGCACGTTATCAGGAAGACTTAAAGTAAATAATAAAAAAGGGTCTGTCGCAGAATGCAAATTCTGCGGCAGGCCTTTTTCGTTCTCCGGCCATGACTTTTGCTATTCTTCCTGTGGAAAACTTTTCGTT
>SAMEA104404097__coassemble_12507_pt1 | contig 3270 bp, 1 predicted proteins | sample SAMEA104404097__metabat2_high_PE_037 | metagenome-assembled genome bin SAMEA104404097 (sample SAMEA104404097) | Balaenoptera acutorostrata | reverse complement strand
AATGTCGCTTCCTCTGCATGGTCGCTCCAGCAATGGGTGGACTTTGCATGGAGTCTTCCGGCAAGAATGCTGATAACAATCATCAGACCGGCCAGGATCAGGATGAACACAGGATGATTCAGCAGGGTCAGCCAGCCGGCCGTATCGGGAACCGGGAAAGTGAACAGGCTGATGGTCAAAGCAATACCGGTCAGGATACCGACAAAACTGCTGAAGGCACTTTCGTATATATCAATGCTCCGCATCAGTCGCCACCCGGTCCAGCCTTCATTCTGGCGAATCTGTGAACGCAGGTTGTGATTTTCCTGCTTATCCAGCTCCGAATAGTCCATGGAAAACATCTTATGGACGAACAGGATCTCTTTTCTCCCATGCAGATCGTTAAGCAGCGTGTGATACCGCCGGTACAGCATGGCCTTTGCAATTGCTGCTGCACCGGTACATAAAACGCCTGCAAGCACCCAATTCCAAAGAATATCTGCTCTTCGAAGTATCGCGAGCTCCTTTAGAATTTGGGCAGAAAAGAAGACAGCTACATAGGGCGTAATGGCAGAAAAAATACTATACAGTGTCAAAATGGGGAAGAATCTCGGTGATACACGATGGAGTTCTTTGATGGCACGCAGGTGCATCGCTGTTGCATGGCGGAACGATACTTTTTCTTTCATGTTCAGAACTCCTTTCCTTCCTGATAGTAACGGCTCTGTACTTCAAAGAGCTTTGCGTACTCGCCGCCGAAAGCCAGCAAACTCTCGTGGGTTCCTTCTTCCTTGATTCCGCCGTCTGCAATCAAAATAATGCGATCACAGAATCGGGTGGAAGCCAGCCGGTGTGAAATGAACAGGGATGTCTTGCCATGAGTCATTTCGTTGTATTTCTGATAGATGTCATTTTCTGCAATGGGGTCCAGTGCTGCCGTCGGTTCATCCAAAAGCAGGATCGGGCCGTCTTTGTAGAGGGCTCGTGCCAGCATCAGCCGCTGGGTCTGCCCCCCGGAGAACAGGACGCCGTCCATATATACTTCACGGCCCACATGGGTCTGAAGACCCTGGGGGAGGGCATCTATGGTGGAGGTCAGACCGGCTTTTTCCACGCAGTCTGCAATTTTCCCATAATCGATGCCTTTGTTTGTCTGTGCAATGTTTTCTGCGATGGTCACATCCAGAATGGAGAATTCCTGGAAGACTGCACTGAACAGGTCATAATATGCACGCCGGTTATAGGTTCTGATGTCAGTCCCATTCAGAAGCACTCTGCCATCGGTTGGGTCTAAAAGTCCACACAGCAGCTTGACCAGCGTTGTTTTTCCTGCTCCATTTAAACCGACGATTGCCAGCTTTTCACCGGGATGAACGGTTAAATCCAGCCCGCAGATCGTATCTTTTTCAGCGTTCGAATAACGATAGGAAACGTGCTCCAGCTTCAATTCATAACCGGCAGCTGCGGGAATAGGAGCTCCTTCTTCAAATTTGAACGGTTCTGGATATTCCAGGAATTCCCGAACACGAGAAATATCCAAGCTTTCCTTGTCCAGGGTGCTCATTTCCTGCAAAATCCCCATGATCCACGCCGTAAATGTGGTCACAGCGGAAAAATACAGCAAAAATTCTGATACGCTCAAGCTTTCTGTTAAAGCCATGTAGATCAGATATACATAGGCAATCCCGTTCCTGGCCATGGTAAGAACTGCTTCTGTCAGATCTGCAATCACTTCTACACGCTCACAGCGAAGATTGAAGTCCAGATACAGATTGTGGATGTGATCCATCAAGTCATTGAGCCAGTTTTGCAGACCAAATATACGGATGTCCTTTGCCAGCTCGACTGACTCGGCCTTTGAGCGGATATAATATTTCTTTTGGTGATAGACTTCTTCCTGATCTCTCCGGGCGTACCGCCAGTTGTTGGTGCAACGGGAAACAAGGAAGCCGGCAATGCAGGTCAGAATCACGACGAAAATGAGCAGCGGATCGATCCGTGAAAGGATTGTCAGATAGATCAGCAGACCACCAATGTTTTTCAGAAGCATGGTGAGGGTCTGCCAAATATGTTCTGTGGCTTGTTCGTTTCCTTCACAGGCCAGATGTGCCTTTTCCCGCAGCCGGATAAAGTCAGTGTCCAGGGTGTTGGGGAAGGATGTCATGTTGCACTTTCGCCCGATCTTGCCGATAATCGCCGATCGTACATCCACACGGGCAAATAACGTGTTCATTTTGATATATTCCTGAAAACCCTGTATCAGAAACAATGCTGTGGTAAATAATCCAATGGTAAGCAATAGGTCAGATATGGCTGCTTTTTGTTCGACTTTTGCCAGAATCTCCGGTGCAATATACAGCTGTGCCAGCTGAAACAGAACTTCAAGGATGGCTGTCAAGCAGCAGAACAGGAGTACCCGTTTTTTCTCTTTCCATGCCAGCTTCACCATCCAGGCGACATTCTGCAGGGTACCATATTGGGGCTTTTCTTTTGTCTTCATAGCACCTCACCTCATTTCCAGCCTATCATACCATAAAAACCGTCCCCGGACGATTTGAGGGACGAAACGTTAAAATCGGGGGACGAATTGCAAGTTCATACTTGCGGGATAGATTTACAGATTTCATCAGGCAGATATTGAATTTCCGGATGAAAGATACAAAAACATCAAAACGCACATAATTTCAGAAGTGGAAAGGGGAGTGTCATGCAAAACTTTACAAATCGTAGAAAATGATTCGACTGGATATTGCAAAAAAACAGGTCTGTGTGGTAAAATACTCAATGAAAAAGTTAAATTTTACAGGAGGCACCAAATGAAACAGGATATGATTTTGATTCTGGATTTGGGCAGCGAAGAAAACGCACGCCTGGCCAGAGAAATTCGTGCCATGGGCGTTTATACGGAAATCCTCGCTCACGACATCACCGCCAAGGAACTGGAAGCCCTGCCTAACGTCAAGGGTATTATTCTCAACGGCGGTGTCAACCGTGTGGTGGACGGTGTAGAAATCGATGCATCTGAGGCCGTGTACAACAGTGGCCTGCCGATCTGGGTTCTGGACCATAAGGGCGCAGCACCTCTGGCAGCAGAAGGCGAGGAAAGAGAAAAAGCAATCCGTGCCTTTGTGTTTGATACCTGCAAGGCCAGTGCAAACTGGAATATGGAAAACTTTATCGCTGACCAGGTGGAGCTGATCCGTCAGCAGGTCGGTGATAAGAAGGTTCTGCTGGCACTGTCCGGCGGTGTTGACAGCTCTGTTGTTGCAGCTCTGCTGATCAAGGCGATCG
>SAMEA104404097__coassemble_3686_pt1 | contig 9140 bp, 9 predicted proteins | sample SAMEA104404097__metabat2_high_PE_037 | metagenome-assembled genome bin SAMEA104404097 (sample SAMEA104404097) | Balaenoptera acutorostrata | reverse complement strand
TGCTCTGGGTCCAGGCACAGGGAACAGTCATTCCCTCAACGCCCACACGCAAAACGCACTGCGGCTCTGAGTCAATTCCTCCTGCATTTGCATGGAATGAAAAAACTCCAAAGATGAGTTGGATAGTCAATAATGTAAGCAGTAATTTCTGAACGGATGGCTTAGGCTTATCATTCGTATCATTTACGCACATAATTGTTTGCCTCCCTGTTTAAGCTTTCAGCTTTACTTGTGCTTATACATTTCATGCTCTACTACCATAAGCATAAATTGGGGGTTAATTCGTTTGCTGAATGCATTAGAATTGCGTAAAGGCGCGGCACCGTCCTGCCTATCATAATTTCATCTTGACTTTGCGACAAATAACTTAATCCCGTTTTAATGCCTGATGTGTTATAAATGGTTTTTGATATCAGGTTGAATGGGGGATATATATGGAATACGGAATACTTACCTTACTTCCTATTGTCGTTGTGGTTACCCCGGCTTTGCTCAGCAAACGAACGCTGGAGCCGCTGGTTGCCGGTTCTGTTGTTGCGTATATGATTATCAGCGGCTGGCATTTTCCGCAGGCTTGGGGAGATGCATTTTTTAATGTAGCTTCCAATCGGGACTACCAGTGGGTGTTTATGGTCTGCGCACTGTTCGGCAGTCTGATTGCCCTGCTGGGTGCTTCCCACGGAACACTGGGCTTTTCAAAATGGCTTGAAAAGCTGTGTCGTGGACCCAAATCCACACTGATTGTCACATGGATCATGGGTATTCTGATTTTTGTAGACGATTACCTGAATATTATGACACTCAGTACCAGTATGCAGAGGCTGACAGACCGGCATAAGGTTCCCAGAGAAACACTGTCGTATATTATTGACTCCACCGGCGCACCGGTCTGTGCTTTACTTCCTTTTTCTACTTGGGCGGTTTTCTTTGCCGGCCTTTTCTATGCAGAAAAAGGAGTAGCGGAGCTGGGATACGGCAGCGCAATTGATACTTTCACACATGTCATCCCATTTGTGTTTTACGCTATTTTTGCGGTCATTTTGGTGCCCATGTTCTGTATGGGTATGCTTCCAAAACTCGGATATATGAAAAAAGCGTATAATCGTGTGCGGACTACCGGCATGACATATTCAGAAGAAAGCAAAGAACTGAACCTGGAAGAAGAGGATGATGATCCATCTGCCCACATTAAGGGAAATATTCTGGATTTTGTGCTTCCTATCGGTGTGCTGATCGCACTGGCCATGACGGTAGGTGAGATTTTTCTGGCAGTTCTGGGAGCCATCGTGACATGTTTTTTGCTATACATTCCCCGTAAGAAAATGTCGGTTACAAAATTCTGCGACCTTGTCATGCATGGTTTTTGCAATCTGATTCCAACGGTTGCCATTATTTTCTTCGCCTTTGTCATGCAGGAGGCTATGATTGACATTGACATAGCAGGCTTTGTCATTCATTCCCTGCAGCCGATTATGAGCGCACCGCTGTTTCCACTGATCACCTTCTTACTGGTGGCTGCCCTGAATTTCAGCACAGGAAGTGTATGGGGGATTCCGGCAATTGTTTCTCCTATTATTATGCCTCTGTGTTTTTCCATTGGAGCCAATCCCATGCTCACCATGGGTGCTATTGTTTCCGGCGCTGTTTTGGGTAGCCATGCCTGCTTCTACTCCAGCGCAACGGTGCTGACCTCCAGTTGCTGTAAAATGCAGAATATGGATCATGCACTGTCGCAGCTCCCGTATGCAGCGATAGCTACCATTTTGAGTGCAGCAGGATATCTCATCTGCGGCTTTGTGATGTAGGAGGATAAAAAATGCGTCTTATTCAGGGAGATATTACAAAAATTCAGGCCGATGCCATTGTGAATGCGGCGTCTTCTGATCTACGGCCCTGCGAAGGGATCTGCCAGGCTATTTTTCATGCGGCAGATACGCAGAAGCTGCTGAATGCCTGTAAAAAAATCGGTCACTGTGATATCGGCAAAGCAGTTGTCACTGCGTCATATGGTCTGCCGTGCAAATATATTATCCATGTTGCCGGTTCCGGCTGGTACAGCGGACGCAGTAACGACAAGCATCTTTTCTGCGACTGTTACCACAATGCGCTTCAGAAGGCATATTCCTATCATTGTAAGAGTGTAGCAATTCCACTGATGTTTTCCGGAAGTCTGCATATTCCGCGCACGGAAGCACTGCGCTTGGTGTACGGTGTCATTGAACAATTTGAGTCTGTACATCCCCAGATGGAGATCAGTCTGGTACTGTATAAGCAAAGCATTTATGATCTGGCAGTCAAGGTATTGAATTCACCCATAAAGGAGTATAAAAGTTATGAAGAATACTGAATGCGATAAGATGATTTTTGCGATTCTGCAAAATGATGATTTTCACGAGGTGATCGAGGAGCTGAATAAACATGGGTTTTATGTGACCGTCCTGCACTCCAGCGGCGGCTTTCTGAAAAAACCAAGTGCTACAATTATGATTGGTCTGAATCATAGCCGCCTGCCTGAGGCCCTTGATCTTCTGAAACACTATGGTGAGCGTACCCAGATGAGATATAATCCCGTAACTCCCAGTGCCGGTTCACTATATTCTGCTCCCATCCCACCAGTGGGCATTCCTACCCACTGCGGCGGTGTAGTACTCTTTGTGCTGGATGTGGCGCAGTATCAAAAATACTAAGGCATCCGTCAGGCTCCCAATATTATTTTCAAAATCCATATACAAAAGCAAAGAGGTCACCCGCAGGACAGTGCTTAATTCTGAGATCTGTCTCGCATGTGACCTCTTATTCAATCTGGTATAATCAACGGGGCTGTTAAGGTATGTGCTCTGGAAGTAAACTTATACAGCCCGTTTTATTGCAGCCATTTTCGTGCTCCGTTTACCTTTCGTATTACAGTTTGTATTCTGTGAAAGAAATCTTGTAAGTCTTCCCCGGCTCAATATCATAAATCAGGATTGTATCATCCCTAAATTTTGGGTCAGAAATGACCTCGATATCTGAAACCGGTAAACAATATAATGCCGTACAATTCACTTCGTCAAAACTAAGGATATCATCTATGTAAACAGTCAAATACACTGTACCGTTTGTTGAACTACCTTCCTTAATTTCTTCTTCAGGAATTCTTATTTCTGCAAGATATTCTTCTCTCGCTGCCTTACATAACAATTTTTCAGTTGCTATAAGTGATTTGCTGAATTTCTCCGCAGAAAATGGTGCAAATTTCAGCGAACATTTGTTCTGCCCTGTGCTGAATAACAAAACAGAATCTGTTGTCCGTAGAGCGCCGGATGCCTGCGTAATGGAATGCCTCGATAGACTGTTTTTCACTGATAAAGAAATTCCGGCAGACATGAGATGCGCCTATCTCCTTATGCGCCTTATATTAAACCGTATATCAGAAGTGTTGAATATGTCTTTGGATTGTATAATTTATCCTCAGGAGGGGATTTATACAGTTTGTTTTCCAACACAGAAAGAGACGCCTTTCCATCGAACCTGTTATTCCAAATACAGCAGAACCCGTTTGTGAGAGTTATTCCGGCACTGGGGCTGTGCACAAATTTGCGCTGCAAACCCAGATTTGAGGAATGTATAAACTGCTCGCATTTCACACCAGATTCACATTACAAGTAATATTTTGAGGAATGTGCCGCCATGAGTAGAGAACGTCTACAAAAGCTTGCGGAAAATCCTGCAAGGAATGAAGCTGCAATAGCTTTTAATCGTGAACGCCTTAAGATTTATGAAAAATATATAGAAAGGATTGCGTATGACCATGACACAGAATAAAAAAACCAATCTTTCGCAATATCAAGAAGATTTAAAACATAAAAATCTGGAAAAAAATTACAGAGCAATAAACGAACTGCATCAGAAGCATCTTCCTCTCAGTGTAACTTCTATTGCGTATGAAAGCGGGCTGAGCCGTCAGGCTATGTATAAACCCTACATAAAAACATTCATGCAAAATCATCCTTTACTGTCTGAAAAAAATTCTGATGAACCCGAAACAGTAGAATCTCTAAAAGCAAACATTCAAGCTTTGAAAATACAGATTGAAAATCTTGAGAAGCAGAAAACTGAGATTTTGAACAAGAAAAAAGAACTGAATGCCGAAAATCAGAAGCTCCATGAACAGCTTTCACAGCTGAGTGAAAAATACAGCATACTTCTTGGCCAATATATAACAGATATAGAAAAGAAAGTTATTAAATTCTGATATAAAATGAAGGGCCTATTTTGCAACAGACCCTTTTATTATATTTGTATATATCCTGAGCCGCCGCAGAGTATTTAAAGCACCTTTTACAATTTTATTGACAGTAATTGCAATTGTAATTGTATTAATTGCCTGTTAAAATAATCGAGCTGCTGTTCAGCGGCTATTATAAGAAGGAGGATTCATTTATGATCACTAAAAACAGGAAACCCGGGGAAAAAGAGAGAATGAACACCTGGCTTGTGGTTTTCTGCATAATCGCTGTTGTGGCGGTGCTTTCTTGGATAGTTCCTTCCGGTACGTTTGAATATGAAACAGTGGATGTCAACGGCACCTCACGCAATGTGGCCATTGCCGGAACATACCACGCCATAGATAAATCAGAGGCAGCTCCTACCGGATTTCTGGGTCTCTTTGCCTCTCTCTATTCCGGCATGGTCTCTGCCGCTGACATTATATTTGTCATCCTGACCTGTGCCTCCACTTTCGGCGTCATGGTAAAGACAGGGGCCTTCCACGCAGGTATAGGCAGAGTAATGCAGAAGCTCGGAAACCGGGATCTTGTTCTCATACCCATTCTTATGCTGCTTTTCGGCATAGGAGGTTCCGCCTTCGGTATGCTCACTGAGTTCTACGGCTTCTACCCCCTTATTGTCGGACTTATGATAGCCCTTGGATATGATGCCATGGTGGGCTTTGCAGTAGTGGCGCTGGGCGAATATGTGGGCTTTATGGCCTCTACCTTTAACCCCTATACGGTTACGGTGGCACAGTCCATAGCCGGCGTGGAACTCTACTCAGGCCTGGGATTCAGGCTTATCTGCTTTGTACTTTTCATGGGCCTCTCAGCGGCGTATGTTATAAGCTACGCTGTGAAGGTCCGACGCAATCCGGAAAAATCCGCCGTGCTGGGTGACCCTTGTGTCCATTCCTTTGACAAGAGCCAGCTTGATGAATTCAGCTTCAGCTGGCGTCACGCCCTTATACTTCTGGATGTGCTCATCACTCTCATCATCCTTATGATAGGCCTCATAAATAAGGGCTGGGGCTATAAAGAGCTCTGCGGCCTCTTTATAATCATGTCCTCCGTAGCCGCTCTTATCTCCGGATGGTCTCCGAATAAATACTGCGATGTGATGCTGGAGGGCGCAAAAGGTGTGCTCTGGGGCTGTGTGCTCACAGGCCTTGCCAAGGGTATTGTGGTAATCATGCAGGACGCCATGATACTGGACACCATCATTTATTCACTCAGCAATCTTCTGAAAAATGCTCCGGACTTTATTTCTGCCCAGCTCATGCTGCTGGTGCAGACCTTTATAAACTTCCTCATCCCCTCCGGCTCCGGTCAGGCGGCTGTGACAATGCCCATAATGGCACCTCTTGCAGACGCTCTGGGGCTCAGCCGTCAGGTAGCCTGCCTCGCCTATCAGTTCGGAGACGGTCTCTCCAACCTGCTTTGGCCTACCTGCGGTATTGTAGTGGTCTGCGGTCTGGGCAATATCCGCTATGACCGCTGGCTCAAATGGTTTGGAAAGCTTTTCGCCGCTCTCGTTATCGCTCAGATGATAATGCTTCAGGTTGCGGTATTCATTGGTCTATAAGGAGATGTATTAAAAATGGAAGCAGTCCGCGAACTTATAAAAAGCAGCAGCATAGGCAGCAGAGCCATTGAACTTCGGCGTCATATCCACATGTACCCCGAGCTCTCTGAGCATGAAAACGGCACAATGGAGCTTATATGCTCTGAGCTCTGCAAGCTTGGAATACCCTATAAAAAGAATGTTGCCGAAACCGGTATTGTGGGTATTATAGAGGGGGCCTTCCCGGGCCCTACAGTAGGGCTTAGGGCCGACATGGACGCCCTTCCCATACAAGAACAGAACCCCCAGATAGCCTTTTCCTCTCAGGTCCCCGGAGTAATGCACGCCTGCGGACATGATATACACACATCTATTCTCTGGGGCACCGCCGCTCTGCTCTCCTCCATAAGAGATAGGCTTCACGGCAATGTAAAGCTCTTTTTCCAGCCCGCTGAGGAGACTGTAGGCGGTGCGGAACGTATGATTGCTGATGGCTGCCTTGAAAATCCCCATGTAGACTGTGTCCTCGGCCTCCATGTGGATCCAAATCTCCCCGCCGGAGCCGTAGGCATAAAATACGGCAAGGTGAATGCCGCCTCAGATATGCTTACCCTTAAAATTTACGGTCGGTCCTGCCACGGGGCAAAGCCAGAGGACGGAGTGGATGCTATTCTTATTGCGGCCCAGATTCTCAGCTCTGTCCAGAGCGTGGTGAGCCGGAATATAAGCGCCACAGACTCAGCCGTTGTCAGCTTCGGTACCATAAGGGGAGGAAATGTCAGAAATCAGATTGCCGACTATGTGGAGCTTCAGGGCATTATAAGGACCCTTGACCCTGAAACAAGGCTTTACGCCAGAGAGAGGGTCAAAACCATATGCGAGCAGACCGCTCTGCTTTTTGGCGGCAGAGCTGAGCTTATTGTTGAGCCCAGCTATTCTCCCCTTATAAACGATGACTCCATGACGGAGCTTGTAAAAAACTGCGCGGCTGAGTGCATCGGCGCAGGGAATGTCATCCTCGAAAAGGAGCCCTCTCTGGGCGTTGAGGATTTTGCCTACTTTGCCGCTGCCAGACCTTCCTGCTTTTTCCATCTGGGCTGCGCCCATGAGGACGAAAAGAGCCGGCTGCTCCACAGCTGCTACTTTAAGGCAGACGAGAGCTGCATTCCGCTGGGAATAGAGCTGCAGACGGAAAATGTTCTTAAAATAATAGGTAAATAACAAAAACTCCATTGCCCTTTTACCGGCAATGGAGTTTACTTCATATTCTTTTCTTCGGCTTTCTGGGTCCTCTTGGTTTTGATGTCTCTTTTTTCAAAACCCCGTTAGGGAAGTAGGTGCTTTCATAATCAGGGAAATAAAAAAATAACCCGAACCCGTCTCCAACTTTGGAAATCCGGTTCGGATTATATTTTTCTGGTGCCGGTGGTGGGACTCCTTTTCTGCGGAAAAGCCACGGCAGTTGCAATGTGCCACCGGCACATTGCCAAGAGCTGCCGTTCGAGTCCCTTTAGATACAAAAAAACAGACAGCCAAAAGGCTGCCAAATTCTAATAGCTAATTTTAATAAAAAATGGGAGTACTAAATCAGCGTGGGGAGACTGCGAGGGGATGGGTTCCACTCGCATAAAATTGAGCGGAACAAAGTGGAGCGGAAAAATCCAAACGAAAAAAATAAGGTCAAGGATTTAACGTCCTTGGCCTTTTTCGTTTGGTGCCGGTGGTGGGACTCCTTTTCTGCGGAAAAGCCACGGCAGTTGCAATGTGCCACCGGCACATTGCCAAGAGCTGCCGTTCGAGTCCCTTTAGATACAAAAAAACAGACAGCCAAAAGGCTGCCAAATTCTAATAGCTAATTTTAATAAAAAATGGGAGTACTAAATCAGCGTGGGGAGACTGCGAGGGGATGGGTTCCACTCGCATAAAATTGAGCGGAACAAAGTGGAGCGGAAAAATCCAAACGAAAAAAATAAGGTCAAGGATTTAACGTCCTTGGCCTTTTTCGTTTGGTGCCGGTGGTGGGACTCGAACCCACACGGTGTTGCCACCGGCGGATTTTGAATCCGCTACGTCTACCATTCCATCACACCGGCACGTCAGCAGAAATTATACAACAATTCTCCCAATATTTCAAGTATTATTTTTTATATTCTACTACAGGCAGGTCGGAATATTCATTATCTTCCGTCTTTTCCGGCTTCTTCTTGTTCTTATCCTTTATTTCCTCTCCCTCACTCTCGGGGACAGGGTCGGGAATAAGGCGCAGGTTCATGTCGGTCAGCTCGCTTATACCGGGTATTTTACTCTCAAAGCTATACTGCCACATCTCACTCTCGTAATAAAAGTCCGGAAACTCGCCGGGGACTGCAAGCCAGAACTCATAATCGGTGAGCTTTGACAGGTCATACATATAATAACCTAAGTAGCGATTAAAGTACACAGCAGGGGTGTAACCTGCCTCTTTTATAGCTTCGCAAAAGGCTACGGCACAGTCAGTGAGCAGCTGAGGATCCATCTGGTCGCTTCTGCCGCCGCCCTCTAACTTCTCCCAGTCAAAGACCACAGGCAGATCTACATTATAATCTTTCAAACGCTCAATTACAAATTCGGCTTCCTCTACCGCCTCCGGCACAGACAGTGCCTGAGAGAAGAAATACACACCGGTTTGCAGACCGTTAGATATGGCTCCGTCCATGTTCGCTTTGAAATAGGGGTCTTCATACAGACCGCCCTCAGTTGAGCCACGGTAACCCAGACGGATATAGGCATAATCTATATGCTTTGATGTCTCCGACCAATCAATCTCAAGCTGATGCTCTGAAACATCTATTCCTCTTGATACCGTATACCCATCACGAGTCAGAACAGGTTCGCCGTTCACTATTTCAAAATCTTCACTTTTCAGGGGGTTTACATCCACACCCTCAAGCGGCGTGATCCACACCATACCAAAGCCGTCATTTATATACACCTGCCCCTCGTGGGGGTCAACAGGCTCAGGCTTAAAGAACTGAACCATTAACAGCACAGCCAATCCAACCACCACAACGGCAACCAGAAATATTATCAGTACTCTGTATTTATACGCAGTTTTCATATTTACTCCAATCTCAGGTTTTCTCCCCGGAATTTTCCCAATCTTATCATATTTACGACCTTATTTCAATGATGCTAAAGAAAATTTAAGAATTTCAAAAAAATTGTAAAAAAGGGGTTGACATTTGGGGAGTCTTTTGGTATTATAGTCAAGCCGACGAAATGAAGCCCACAAAACGCTGGTGTAGCTCAGTTGGTAGAGCAGCTGATTTGTAATCAGCAGGTCGGGG
>SAMEA104404097__coassemble_3665_pt1 | contig 9188 bp, 10 predicted proteins | sample SAMEA104404097__metabat2_high_PE_037 | metagenome-assembled genome bin SAMEA104404097 (sample SAMEA104404097) | Balaenoptera acutorostrata | reverse complement strand
AAAGCATGGAGAGCGAGGAAAGCACGGAGAGCGAGGAAAGCACGGAAAGCGAGGACAGCAAAGACCAAAGACGGCAAAGACAGCAAGGATTGCAAGGACGACAAGGATAGTAAGGCCGGCAAAAATAGCAAATACAGCACTGTACAGAGCGGCATTCTGATTTTGGTGTAAAGAAAAACTGAAATTGTTATTTGCAGCGTGCAGGGAATTCCAGAAAGGCGACTGCATATTGGATAGGAGCATGGACGTTCATAAAGGCAAATGCTCATTAGAAATGATTAGGCAGGCTTTAGAAATGGAACTGCCTATTTTAAATGTGCAGGGTTTATTATAATAGGACAAAATGTGCTTGCGCCAGTTCGGGTATTTTCATTTATCCCTTTCAACTGACCTGACAGTATTTGCTGCATTTTTCGCAGCGGACTTTCTCCGGTAGTGTAAATGTAATTCGGCGCCGAATGTAGACTTGAAAATATCTTCCTGTTATTTTGATGATGCTGCAAGATAGCAACAGGAAAGCTTGACGTGTTTGGTATTACAGAAAGCGCAAGTTTGACCTTTTTATATAGTAATAATGCTAAATACAGCTTCTCTGCCCGAGATTAAATAATTTGATACTATAAAAATTGCGGCGCAATCCTGAATTTGGACTGCGCCGCTTTCCTTATTTATAATACTACTTTTAATCATCGAAATAAAACAGCTCTTCAAACTTCTTGTCAAGTGCAATGCACAAAATCAGCGCCAGTTTTGCGGTGGGGTTAAACTGACCGGTTTCAATGGAACTGATTGTGTTTCTGGAAACGCCTACCATTTTTGCCAACTGGAGCTGGGACAGGTTCTTTTCGCTTCGAGCCTCTTTTAAATTGTTCTTTAGAACTAAACTATCGTCCATCTTCACTCACTGCTCTCTTACATTATATTCATTATGAACACCGCAAACAACAGCAGCGTGGTTATTCCCCAGAGAATACCGCAGAATAAGTTTACATTTTCTCTCTGACGGTTCCATTTATACAGGTTTTGAGCGCAAAATATGGCGGACAGTATCGCATAAACATCCTGATAGGGCAAATCGAGATACATTTTTATGAACATTATTATTATGCAGCCAATCAAACCTACAAGCAAACCGAAGCGGTTGCTTTTCAGCATGATGTCAAACTCCATCTCGTCCATCTGATTGGGCTTCTTTTTCTGAGCTTTCTCCAGAATTTCTTGTTTTGTCATGCTTATTCTCCTTTCTTACGCCAAGTTTACTTTGCAGTATTATACGTCAGCCAAGTATACTTGTCAACACTTTTCTGTCAGGTTTTATGTGCAAAGCTTGGACAGTGGGGAGTTGAGAGGAGACATCCAATCCGGCACGACCTGCCACTTCCCATTGAAAGGGAAGGCTTGGGGCGGAAATGTGCGGGGGCGCAGGAGAGGGGTGAGGAATGGGCTGAGAGTTGGGCGAGTAGACTGGGAATGACCTTTCACTCAATAAAATAATAATTGTAGTAATATAAACTTAGTAATAATAGAAACTTGCGCCACGATTTAAAGTGCAGAACTTTAAATCGTGACTATTAGACAATATGAAAGTATAATACGGAATTATGCGGTATGGTGGAATGATGTGATGACGTGACAATAGTACGGAGATATTGAGGTGATAAGGCGGTAAGGCAGCATGATGGCGTGGGTGCATGGTGTTATGGAGAGATTAAGGATTTATTTTTATAAAGTACAGTTTTGAGCCGATTTAGGTAAAAACAGTGTCAACAAGCCATATATCATAATCAAGTTAAAATCTTTCCGTAATTCATCATCTATCTGCTAAATTATAAAAAACTATCACTATTTAACTAATTACATCAGCTCTTTCTAAATTTTAAGAATTCTTAATTTAACTGTTTAAGCCCTTTTATTCTTACACTATCACAAATTTGTAGTGACGAAAGAAAAATGCTGTGTTATAATATATCCCGTATTCTTTAGACTGCGAGGTGCTTTTTATGCAGAATTATATTATTGCCACGTCTTCTACCTGCGATTTGCCCAGAACTTTTCTGGAGGAACACAACATCCCATTGATTAGCTACACTTACACCATTGGTAATGAAGTCTTTGAGGACGATTGCCGAGAGGAAAGCAGACAGGCTGTTTATGAGGGAATGAGAAAAGGCGACAGACTCAAAACTTCTATGATAAATGAATTTATCTACTACGATTTTTTTAAATCTCTTGTGGAACAGGGTAATGACGTTATCTTCCTTGATATGTCCGAGAAAATGTCCGTTTCCTACGCAAACTCTATAAAGGCTGCCGACATGATTCACAATGAGTTCCCCGACAGAAAGTTTACTGTCATGGACACCCGCTGCATTTCCATCGGTCTTGGCGTGCTGCTTGAAAACATGGTGCGCATGAAAGAGGCAGGAAAGAGCTACGAGGAGGTTTTACAGTGGGGCGAGGATAATAAGCTTAAAATCGCTCACCGCTTCACCGTTGACGATCTTAACTACCTGAAAGCCGGTGGAAGAGTTTCCAACTCTGCCGCTCTGGTGGGCTCTCTGCTTTCCGTTAAGCCTGTTCTTTACGTTCCTGACGGCGGCACTCTGGAAGTCGCTAAAAAGGTCAGAGGCAGAAAGAACGCTTTAAAGACCATTTACGAAGGCGTGAAGCACGACCTTTCTCAGATTGACTGCAAGGGTCTTCAGGTTCGTATTGCCCATGCTGACTGCCTGCAGGACGCAGAAACCCTCAAAGGCTTCATCAAGGCTGATTTCCCCGAAGTTGGCGAGATCATCATTTCAAACCTTGGTGTCGTTATCGGCGCTCACACAGGCCCCGGTCTGCTGGCTGTGTTCTACCTCTGCAACGGCCGCAGCGCTGAATAAACCAAATTAAAATACTGCAAACTTAAACGGAGTGTATTATCTGGATACACTCCGTTTTTAACATTATATTTCACTTTTCCAATGCTTTAACTGGGAAAGGCAGGCGTCAAACTGGACACGCCGTTCTTTTTCGTCCGCATTTTCGGTATTGGGCATATTCTCCACAAGATAATCAAGCAAGCTTTCCTTTGACTGATAAACAAACTCACCATCTGCGTAGCACCATTTGCAATAATCCTCGTTAAATTCCCCGTCAGGCTCTTTACTGATAAAGGCATCTTCCAGTGGCATTCCACAGCACTGGCAGAACAAGGTTCTTGGTGAGCCTAAAAGAGTATTGATTGAGACATCAAACTCCTTTGACAACAGCTTCAATGTTTCTGTATTGGGAACAGTTTCGCCGTTTTCCCACCTGTTTACCGCAGGCGCTGAAACACCCAGATAATTTGCCATCTGTTCCTGCGTCAGCCCCTTTGCTAAACGCCGCTCACGTATTATTTCATTTATCTTCATTCTGACATCTCCTTTATTTTCTGATTTTTATCGCTTTTATTGTAGCATTTCTTGCCCCTGTTTTCCATTTACCGCTTATTAACTTTTGAGGTGAAAAATTAACCGCAGCGTAGTTTTTTTGATTCAAAAAATAAGCAGAGGAGAAGTGCAAAAAATCCGCTGTGTACATGCCATACACAGCGGATTATTTTAATTATTGAAAGCTATCTGCTCTAACTTCGCAGCTTTAAGTCTGGCCGTCTCCGGACTTCTGAATTTCAACAGAGCCATTTGTTGTATTTATTTCAAAGCGTGCGCTGCCATTTCCCACGGTGAAATGGTCTTCGTTATATATGCCCGTAAAGTCAGAAGCAAAATCGCCGCTGAATGTGTCGACTTGCAGCTCAAATTCGCTGTTATCGGGTAAGTACAGCTTGGTATCTCCGCTTAATGTGTCAAACTGGATAGAACGGGGGCAATTTGTCAGGCTGGCATTTATTCTGCCGGAAGTAGTATCCACCTTGATTTTTTCAATCTGAGAGCCTTTAGCGGTGAAATTTCCTGACATAGAGTCGAAAAACAAGTCCTCAAGCTTTACATCGGAAAGGGACAAATCTCCATCTACAAGATCTACGTTCAAATTTGAAATAACCATATCTGCAACGGTAATATCCACGTCTACCGCATCAACTTCCACGTTTTTCCAAGCTATGGATTTAGGCAGATAAACGTGCAGGTCTTTGCTGCCGGTCTTAATGCCGGACAGGCTAAAACCATTTCTTGAAGGTGCGTGGTCAATTTCCAGACTACTGTTGTCCAGTTCGTACATGAGAGCATTATTTTCGTCTAATGTTGAAGCGGTTTCCTCCAGAATGATTTCAGAACCATCATAAGCTTCAATTTCGATTTTGCCGTCTATCCAGTCAATGTACAGATTTTCAATTCCCTCTGCCGGAATTACATATCGGCCGTCCTGAGAAAATTCACTGGTTCTGGCTTCCTGAACAGTAAAATCAAACATTCCTCTTTCAAATGCTTGCACAGGATTTGCGCCTAAAGCAAAACTTACTACCAGTAAAATTGCACCTAAAGCAATGAAAACAGTTGAAAGGCATAACAAAATTTTGGTACTCTTTTTCATTTCTTAATTCTCCTTTACAAGCAGCAGGCTCTTTGCTTTGCGGTACAGCCAACGTCCGCCACGATACAGACCCACAGCGGCATATTTTGCGCCCAGAGCTGCCAGACAGGTAAGGCCCAACATGACAAATCCAACGCCGAGACCGAAAATGGCATAGCTGCCGCTGAGAGTGAACAAGGTAAAGCTTCTAAAGGCTGTGAGCACACCGGCAAGGGCGAATGCTGCCACAACTGCAAACAGAGACAGGATTACCGCAGCTATGGAAATCGCAATGGCGGCAACGGTCATCACAAGAGCAAGCAGCAGGGGAATCCACAGCGGAGCACCCAAAACCGCTACGGTGACAGCCGCTGCTGTCCAGCCGTTTTTGGGACGAACTCTGTTTTTCACCATTGCAGGCAGTGGCTGTTCGCACAGAATTTCTTCCGCAATTTCATTGATATTTCCAAGCTTTGCCACCGCTTCCTCTTCGGAAATTCCGTCCTCTATCATGTCGTCCAGCATTTCTTCATAATATGACAGCCGGTGTTCCACTTCCTTTTCCGGCAGCTGATGAAGCTTGCGGGACAGCTCCCGCAGAAATATTTCTTTAGTCAAGGTCAACACTCTCCTTAATATATTGATATATCCTTTCGACTTCTTTCCAATCGGTCAAAAAGTCCACAAGCTGCGCTTTTCCGGTCGAGGTAATCGTATACATCTTTCTCAACCTGCCCTCATGCTCCACCGAGCGAACCGTAACACAGTTTCCGGTTTCCAACCTGCGCAGAATGGGATACAAAGTAGATTCGGATAAATCAATCAAATCTCCCAAGTCCTTGAGAATTTTATACCCGTAGGATTCTCCGTGATTCAGAACAGCAAGTACACAAATATCTAAAAGACCTTTTTTCAGCTGTGCATTCACATGAACACCTCCCTATGCGATATACTATACATTGCATAGTATATCGTGTCAAGTAGTATTTTGAAAGTTTTTCATTTTAGGATTTATGCAAAATAACAGGTGCAGCTTCGTTATAAAACTGCACCTGCTTAGTTTTCTACTTTCAAAAAAGGAGTTTAAATTGAAAAAAGCACCTGCCATTTTGAAGATGACAGGTGCTGTAATGTTCTTTATTATTCAGATGAAAAAATCAGGCTTTTACGCTGAAACTATGGCTTTTTAATACAAATTGCCCTCTTTATAAAGAGAAAGAAGCTTGATGTTTTCGATTTCTTCCTTGTCCACTTTCAGGGGATTTGCGCTCAGACACTGGAAGTCTGCTACCTTGCCTGCCTCAAGACTGCCTCTCTCATCCTCCAGAAAATACTGATATGCGGCGTTGACGGTCAGCGCTTTCAAAGCGTCATACACGCTGATTTTCTCGCTTTCACCAAGGAGAACGCCGGAAGAAGTCTTTCTGGTGGCGGCTATCTGGACGGTTTCAAGCATATCAGGGGGCAGAACTGGGCTGTCCTGATGGAATGTTATGGGAATTCCTGCCTTCATTGCAGATGCCGCAGGGCTTATATATGCCGCTCTCTCCATGCCGAAGTTCTTTACATGCACATCTCCCCAATGGCGGATATGGGCGATAAAGAAAGACACGGTTGCGCCTAAGGCGTGGGCTCTCTCCAACTGGTCACGACCCATGAGCTGTCCGTGGATAATCACAGGGCGCAGCTCTTTCAGGTTGGGATAATCCTTTTCAGCAATCTCAAGGCAGCGCAGGAACTGTTCTGCCGCTCCGTCACCGTTACAATGTGCCAGTAACTGGAAATTATTTTCACCTGCAAACTTAAATACTGAGATAACCTGCTGGTCGGTCATTGTGCCGTAGCCGGTATATTTTCCGTCACTGCCCTCGTAAGGCTCACGCATCCATGCGGTGCGACCCTGAGGTGAACCGTCAAGGAAAATCTTCAAGCCGCCTACATGGCAGCGGCCGGGGTATTTCTCCGTCAGGGCTTTCACCCTGAAAACGCTCTCCGTGTCGCAATATAGGTACACGTCCTGCTTCAAAAGGTCACGCTTCAGCAGTTCCTCATACAGCGGAAGTATCTGCTCTACCGTCATGCCCTCCTGAATGAGGGTGATGCCGTGGCTTGCGTATATATCCTGAGCACGGCAATATGCCGCCATAAGCTCCTCAATGCCTGCCATCGGAACCTTTTTCATGGTTTCAATAAAGGCATTTTCTTCCATATATCCGGTGAGCTTGCCGTCTTTTCTGCCGTAACGTCCGCCCTCAGGGTCGGGAGTGTTGGCATCAATGCCCATAGAAGAGAGAGCTTCGGAGTTCAGCAGACCCATGTGGCCGCTCTTATGGTGGATAATGAGCTTATAGCCGGGGGCTAAACTGTCAATCTCTTCCAGAGAGGGATGCTCTGCATTGGGGAAAATGTTATGGTCATAATCTCTGGCTGTGACCCATCCGCCTTTTTCCGGCTTCGTCTCGGCTATAAAAGCAGAAATGCGCTTGCGCATCTCCTCTACAGTGCCTGCTCCGTCCAGAGAAACCTGAAGCTCTGCATTTGCCATTGAGGTGAAATGGCTGTGGGGGTCTATAAACGCAGGCATAAGGCAGGCACCATTTAAATCCACCATTTCTGCATTAGGTGCCATTACCGAAAGCTCCCTGAGATTTCCCAGTGCTTTTATTTTTCCGTCCTCCACAAGCAGTGCCTCGGGGCTGAGAGGCTCCGCCATTGTGAGTATGTCGCCGCCGTAAAAAAGCTTTGTCATTATATCAGACCTCTTTCAAATGTTTTAAAAAATTCTATTTCAATATTAACAGCTGTCAGGACTTTTACAAGGCTATAAAGCTATTTTTCACATTTTGAGCCATTTTATTTTACAGTTTGGAAATAAAATCTCCTCGCCTTTGGCAAAAGTTCGGAAAGATGATATAATAATTCAAACTTCCGAAAGGCGGGCTGCCCATGATTTTGAAAAAATATCAATCGACCATCGGCGTTTTGACCTTGGGTGCTGAGGGGGAGAAGCTTTGCGGTCTTTGGATTGAGGGACAGAAAAATTTTATGGCAGGTTCAGAACAGGGCGTTTTCGGAAACTGCAAAGCCATTGAACTGGCGGAAAACTGGCTGAACAGCTATTTTGCAGGAGAAAAACCCTGCGGGCGGGAGCTATGCCTATGTCCTGCGGAGAGTAAATTTGCCGCCGCTCTCAGAGAAGTTTTACTGGATATTCCATACGGCGAGAGCAGGAGCTATGCTCAAATTGCAAAAGAAATGGAGAAATTCGGGTATTCTCCCAAGTGTTACAGGGCGGTAGGCTCGGCATTGGGGAAAAATCCAATTTCTATTGTTGTTCCCTGTCACAGAGTGCTTTCAGCCTCGGGCTTGGGTGGATATGCAGGGGGACTGGACATTAAAAAATGGCTGTTGCGCCACGAAAAAATTATAAAATAAATCCCGACACGGTGAATGTCGGGATTTTTTGCCCTTAGTTGAGATTTTTGCGGTGCTTTAGGTAGAGTATGAGTGATGACAGGGCGGGAATTCCAATCCAGATGAGCAGAATACTCAGGGAGAGAATTTTCAGCTCAAGCCCTGCCAGACAAAGTCCCAGATATAAAAGACAGAGAGGGAGGGAAATCAGCCCCAAAAGCCTGTGGGCAAGCTTCCACGCTTCTTCATCGGTGACTGTCCAAGGCAGACGCAGACCCGTGTGGCGGTTAAAGGGAAGCTTCGGCGCCATAAATCCGAAAAACAGCATTATTGCACTTTGCAGAAAGACTACAAATAATTTTTCGCCTCGCTCACTGAATTGTAAAATGCCGCTTTCCATTAAAACTGCCGTTCCTACCCCAATTATAAAAATAATTATGCAGAATATGTTTGTGAGCTTCATCGGTTTTACATTAAATTCCTTTGTGCTGACGGAGGTCAACAGGGCGAGGTTTCGATACAGCACAATTACTGCACTGAGCATGAAGCCGCTGCATACCAACAGTTTTACTATGCTGCTATTGATAATCAACAGGGAAAACATGGCGCAGAACGAGAGAAAAATTATAAGCCCGAATTTTTTGCCGGACTGAATTCTCAACCGTTCATTTGCTCCAGTTTCTGCAAGCTGGGCGTTCAGCCTTTCAATTTCGGCGTTCAGATCTGCTGAATTCCTGGGCGTTTCATCTATGCCTAAAAGTGTGGAAACAGGCTTTCCGAAAATTTCCGACAGCTTTATAACCATCTCCGCATCTGGCACCGAAAGACCTTTCTCCCATTTTGAAACGGTTTGCCGCACCACATGGAGTTTCACCGCCAGTTCGTCCTGACTCAGCCCCGCTTCACGGCGTAAATTTAAAATTTTGTCTCCTATCATGTCGTTGCTCCTTTTTTGAATTTGCGCTTTCAGTATAGCGGGGATTGGCGCTGAGGGCAAGCAACGGAAATTAACATGGGGCAGGAGAGGGGGGAGGAAGGTGGAAATTCTGCGATTTTGGGGTTGCAGAGTAGAGGTTAATAGTAGAGGCTAAGGTGTGGAGTTAAAAGCTGGCATTGAGATTAGAAGTTAAGGTTAGTAGTTGAGATTAGAAGTTAAGGTTAGTAGTTAGGCTAATAGTTAAGCTTGGAAACTTAGATTAAAATAACGCCGATTTAAAATTCGAAACTTTAAATCGTGACAAGCAATAACTGCAAATTGAGAACTAAAAACTAAGATT
>SAMEA104404097__coassemble_1905_pt1 | contig 15693 bp, 11 predicted proteins | sample SAMEA104404097__metabat2_high_PE_037 | metagenome-assembled genome bin SAMEA104404097 (sample SAMEA104404097) | Balaenoptera acutorostrata | reverse complement strand
GATCAACAACAAGGTTGACAACGCACATCAATACACAACATAAAATAATTGAACCTGTAACCATGGGAGTATCTCTCTTAGCAATAGAGTCAACGATAAGGCGACCAACACCAGGCCAAGAGAATACAGTTTCAGCCAAAACAGATCCGGTAAGAGCGTTAGACAGCTGCATACCCACAACAGTAATAATGGGGATAAGAGCATTGTTAAGGCCGTGTTTGAAGATAACTTTCTTTTCGGGCACACCTTTTGCTCTGGCAGTTGTCATATAATCCTGACGGATAACATCCAGCATTGCTGAACGGGTTGTTCTGGTTATAAGAGCTGCAAAGCCCAGACCGACAGTAACTGCCGGCAAGATTAGGCTTGCAAGTCCGTTTTTACCTCCTGGAGGCAGAATTCCCAAATTAAGGGAGAAGATGATGATAAGCATAAGACCCAACCAGAAGTTAGGCATAGAAACACCAAACAGTGCAAAAACCATACCTGTGGTATCTTTCCATGTGTTTTGGTGTATTGCGGTATATATACCCAATGGAACTGCAACAAGTGTTGCAACAAAAACAGAAGCAGCAGCAAGCTGCAGAGTAGCAGGAAGATGCTTCATAAAGGTTTTAAATACATCCTTATGAGTAACATAAGATTCACCCATGTCACCTGTAACCATTCCCTTTAGATATTTAAAATACCTAACTATAAGAGGATCATTCAGACCCAAATCTTCACGGATCTGTTCTCTCTGTTCCTGAGTAGCGTTTTCCGGAGCAATGGAATCAACAGGGTCACCTCCGGTCATATTCATGGCGAAGAATATAATAAAGGAAGTTGCCAGAATAGCCGGTATCATGAGGAGTATTCTTTTTAAGATATATTTTATCATACTTTCACTCCTAAATCGGTCTTTAAAAAAGCACAGGACCTATGCCCTATGTAGTAGTTATCTAAATAACGGTGGGCGATTCTAAGAGAAGCGCCCACCGCACAAAACATTACTTAATATGTAGATGTTTGTTTATTTTGCTATGTAAGCGTGGCTCCAGTCGTGGTTGCCGCCGGGGAAGAGCTGGGTTCCGGTCAGGTTCTTGTTATATGCAATAACAAGGTTTGCAATGTAGAGAGGAACCTGGGGGCAAGCATCAACCAGGTAAGTCTGCAGTTCCTTACCTGCCTCCATGCGCTTATCCTGATCCTTTTCGGTATTAACAATATCAATCAGCTCATCAGCGTGAGGATCGGAGTAGTGATGATAGTTGGAAACAGAACCGGTGTAGAACAGATCACGGTAAACGAAGTCTACCTTAGAGTCTTCGTTCCAGCGCCACAGGTAAAGCTCCTGCTCACCGTTCTTGCACATGGTCTTGAGAGTTGCATCTTCAACAGTCTCAATGGTAACGTCAATGCCTATTTCCTTGAGGTTAGCCTGAATAACCTGAGCAATGTTGGTGTAAGGTGCGGAGTTAGCGATGAGGAGCTTGGTGGAAATACCGCCGTCGGGATATCCGGCTTCCTTCATCAGAGACTTAGCACGTTCGACATCGTAGTCGAAGCCTTCCATATCATCGTAGAATCCCCAAAGTCCTCTGTTGAGGATAGTGGTCTGGGGAGTACCTTTTCCGTAAACAGCAGCCTGCAGAACAGCGTCACGGTCAATAGCACAAGCAACAGCCTGACGGAGGAGCTGGTTGTTCCAAGGCTCCTTCTCGACGTTGAATGCAAAGTAGAACAGACGAGAACCGGGTCTCTCAAATACAGTGATGTTCTTATCCTCTTCCAGATACTGAAGCTCGTTGATAGGAGGATCAACACATACGTCGATCTCGCCGGTCTGGAGAGCTATAACACGGGAAGAAGCCTCGAGGTAAGGTCTGAATACGATCTCATCTGCAACGCCGGGATCTTCGCCCCAGTAATCGTCAACCTTGACAACCTTGCAGTACTCGCCTTCAACCCAATCGTCGTACTTGTAGCGGCCGGAACCGATAAACCAAGGCTCTTCTATGCCGGACTCGTATGCTGCCTTGGACTGGATAGCCACAGGAACAGATGCGATGGAAGCGAAGATTTCGTTATCATACTTCTCAAGCTCAAGAACTACGGTGTAGTCATCAACTACCTCAGTAGATACGACGTTAGAAAGAACGCTGGAAACAAAAGAATCCTTGGCCATATCAAAGGTGAACTTTACGTCCTCAGCGGTCAAAGGAGTTCCATCGGAGAAGTGAGCGTCGTGGACAAGGTTAAATTTAAGGTGAGTATCATCTGTGTACTCCCAGCTCTCTGCAAGGCAGGGAACCAGCTCACCTTCAAAGGTAAAGCGAATAAGGTTCTCATGTGTAAGCTTGAGAACAACGTTGTTTGCGGCATCCTGCTGAGCCTGAAGATTCAGGTTGTTGATATCAACAGCAGTACCGATTACCAGATCCTTTTTGTGTGCAGGAACACCGGAAGCGTCTACCGGAGTCTCGGCGTTAGCATCCGCAGGCTCCTCAGCAGGCTTTTCACCACAAGCAGTAAAAAGACCCAGTGCCATAACCATGCACAGCAGTAATGCGATTGTTTTTTTCATTCTGTTTTCTCCTTTTTTTATTTTAAACCACGCAGTTTCATTAAAAGCTCTGCAGAAGCTCATACTAATCACTGCGATTTTTGCAACAAAATAAATATTTTAAGAATATAAAATATAAATACAGATGAATAACTTGTAAATGCAGCATCAACTGCAACATCGTTACACAATTTTTCTCCATTTCTCTACTACACGTGATTATATCAACGATTTACGAATTGTCAATCAATGTAATTCATATGTTGTTCACACTTGGCAATTTTCTATCATAATCACAAAATTGTGTCTACTAATTTGTATAATCTGTATAATTGTTTTCATCTATTTCTCGCTATATTCAAACAAATCAATCTTTTATCTGACAGAATGTGTGAATTGCATAGCATAATGCAGCGCAAAAAGGATGCTTATTATACTGTTATTGCAAAAATTTACATACCAAATTATATTACTATTACAGCTTTACTCACTTTATATTCTGTAAACTCTACAATTATAATTATTTTATAATATTCTGAACTCAGTTCTATTTTATCCTGCAAAAGCTTATAAGTATAAATATCATAGCTAATTGTTTGGACTTTCTTAGTCTTTTCAGTGATGACTTTGAAATGTTAAGGTATTTGTGCTGACTGTAGTGCCCATAACTACGTTATAAATAATGCAAAATATTCAGCTGGGCAATCTCTGCAAAATTTCAACAGCTCTTGCGTCCATATATTTTTGTGTTATATTAAATTACAAGATATTATAATTATAGTTTCAAATCCCCAGTCTTTATGTAACTTTATGTTGTGAGCTTATTTTTTTTGCACACCTGTGCATTTGTCTATTGGCTGCGAATAAAGTTAGATATAATCTAATTTGTATAAGTAGAACCGCAACGGGTGAGCACCGTCTGTCTTGTCCAAAGCAGACAGTGACGCAGGTATTTTGTGAGTAATTTATTTTAGTGAGGAGATTATTTTGGGTATTTTTTTAACATTGGCCTATCTGTTTTTTATTGGATCTGTTTGCGGATGGGTACTTGAATTACTTTATAGAAATCTTAAACATCCACATCACAAATGGATTAACCCAGGCTTCTGTACCGGTCCATATGTCCCACTGTATGGCTTTGGACTGTGTATTCTGTATCTGTTAGCTTCTTTGGAGCAGTACCAGCTGATTGAAAATCCATTCTGGAATAAAGCAGTCACCATACTTGCTATGGCAATGTGCATGACGCTGATTGAGTACATAGCAGGTATACTGTGTTTAAAAATCTTCAAAGTTCGCCTGTGGGATTACTCAGGTCTATGGGGTAATATTCAGGGTATAATCTGTCCGGTCTTCTCTCTGGCCTGGGGACTTTTAGGCGCAGCATATGATTTTCTTGTGCATCCCCATATTCTGCACGCTTTGCAGTGGCTTTCTCAGAATCTGGCCTTTTCTTTTGTAATAGGAATGTTCTTCGGTATATTTATTATCGACGTTGCCCATTCCGCACAGCTTGTCACAAAAATTAAGAAGTTCGCTGATGAAAACGAGGTCGTTGTTAAATACGAAAATATTAAACAGCATATTCGTAACGCTCATCAGCAGCGGGCTGTCAAATATCACTTCTTCACACCATTCCGCTCTGAGCATACGCTTATTGAGCACCTGCGTGAAATGAGTGACTCACATGAAAAATTGAGAGAAAAGCAAAAATAAAAAAAACATAATTTAAAATTATTAGAAAAATGCCTGTGTAAAAAAGCACAGGCATTTTTCTATGTATGTTATATTGCACAATAAATAATCTATTTATTGTTAATATTGTACATTTGTGTATTTTTTCACTATTTATTGTATAATTTGTATAATTTTTGTCGGAAATAATCGTCAAAAGTGTTTGCATTTTCCAGTCGAAGATAGTAAAATAAAAAGGTATTTTTTGTAAAGGCGCTGTAAAATAATGCAACATATTAATTGGCTTTGTCTTCAAAGTCATATATTTGCAATGTGAATACAAAATATTTACATGCATTTTTAAGCGCAAAATTATATTTATGGAGGAAAAGATTACGAAGACTTACAACCAAGTCAGTCCGGAAGTTCTTGAACAGCTCCGAAGCGTAGTAGGCGACAAACGCATACAGTGCGGTGAAGCAGTTAATCCGGTCTATTCACACGATGAAATGCCTATCTACGGTAAATATTTTCCTGAGGTCGTCTGCGAAGTAGAATCCACAGAGGAAGTATCTGCTATAATGAAAATTTGCTCCGCAAACAACATTCCTGTAACTCCCAGAGGAGCCGGTACAGGTCTTGTTGGCGGCTGCGTACCTCTCTACGGTGGTGTTGTTCTCTGCACTGCCAGAATGAACAAGATTCTCTCTTACGACATGAACAATCTTGTCGTACATATTCAGCCCGGTGTTCTGCTCTGCGATCTTGCTGCGGATGCATTAGCTCACGGTCTTATGTATCCCCCTGATCCCGGTGAAAAAACTGCCACTGTCGGTGGTAACGTTTCTACTAACGCCGGCGGTATGCGTGCTGTAAAGTACGGTGTTACCAGAGACTACGTTCTCGCTATGACTGTTGTTCTGCCTAACGGCGAAATTATGAAGCTTGGTAAGACCGTCTGCAAGACCAGCTCCGGTTACAGCCTTCTTCACCTGATGATAGGCAGTGAAGGTACTCTCGGTATCATTACCGAGCTGACCCTGAAACTTATCCCCAAACCCGCATATGACATTTCCTTTGTCGTTCCCTTTAAGACTGTTGAGGAGTGCATTGCTTCCGTTCCCAGCATCAAGCTTGCAAACCTCGACCCCCAGTCCATCGAGTTTTTCGATGCAGACATCGTTGAAATGTCCTCTCGCTTTACCGGCGAGCCTATCTTCCCTGTAAACATGGACGGCACTCCTGTTGCTGCAAGCCTGCTTGTTACTCTCGTTGGTAGCTCTCAGGAAGCTCTTATGCCTCAGATCAAGAAGCTGGGCGAAGTTGCTGAAGCAGCCGGCGCAATGGACGTGCTTGTTGTTGATACTACCGAGCGCAAAAAGGCTGTTTGGGCTGCAAGAAGTTCCTTCCTTACTGCAATCGAAGCACAGACCAAGTTCCTCGATGAGATGGATGTTGTTGTTCCTGTTGACAAAATTGCAGAGTTCCTCATTTTTGTTCGTAACACCGGCGCAGAAACCGGCATAACCATCAGAAACTTCGGTCATGCTGGCGACGGTAACCTCCACATCTATGCTTGCGCAGATGATCTGGATGAGGCTGAATTCCGCAGACGTACACAGATCGTTATGGATAAATCCTACGCTAAGTGCACTGAGTTCCAGGGACAGGTTTCCGGTGAACATTCTATCGGACACGCAAAGAAAGAGTATCTCCGTGAATCTGTTGGTAACACAGCATTCGACCTTATGGCTCAGATCAAGAAAGTATTTGACCCGCTTATGATACTCAACCCCGGCAAAGTCTGCAGCAACCTTGAGGAGGCAGAATAAAATGCTTAATATATTGGTATGTGTAAAACAGATTCCTGATGTGGATCTGGTTAAAATGGACCCCGCAACCGGTAACCTTGTCAGAGACGGTGTTCCCTCTCTGATGAACCCTCTGGATACTAACGCACTTGAAGCTGCACTGCAGACCAAAGAGCGTTTCGGCGGCAAGCTTACCGCTATCACCATGGGACCTCCCACCGCTGCTGAAGTGCTGCGTGAGAGCGTTTCCGTCGGTGCTGATCAGGCCGTTCTGGTTTCCGGTCGTGCATTCGGCGGTGCAGATACCCTGTCCACCAGCTACTCCATCGTAAAAGGTGCTCAGATGGTAGGTGATTTTGACCTGGTATTTGCAGGCAAAGAGACTCTGGACGGTGCTACCGGTCAGATGGCCAGCCAGCTTGCAGAGCGTTTCGACTGCTCCCAGATCAGCTGCTGCATTGAAATTGAAAGCATAGAGAACGGTGTTGTTCGTGCAAAACGTCAGCTCGACTCCGGTGTTCAGACCGTAGAGGCTAAACTCCCCTGCCTGATTACCGTTGAGAAAGCCGGCTTCATGCCCAGATTCCCCAAGCTCAACGCATGGCTGGATTCTAAGACCGCTCCTATCACTGTCTTTGACGAAAACAACATCAACGGTCTGGATCGTGAGCTTATCGGTGTTCCCGGTTCCGGTACTATTGTTCCTAAAATCTACCCGCCTGAGCTTCCTGAGCCCGGCCAGATTTTAAACGAGGGCAACATGTCTGCTACTGTTTCCAAGCTTCTTGGTTTGCTCGAGGAAAGGGGTGTCCTTTAATGAACAAGAACGAATACCGTGATATGTGGGTATACATTGAAAAAGAAGGCGACAAGGTTGCTCAGGTTGGACTGGAGCTTTGCTGCGAGATCAGAAAGCTCTGCGATGTAACCGGCGAGAAGCTCTGCGCTGTTGTACTTGGCTCACTGTCTGAAAGTGAGATTGAAAAGGTTCTGGAGTGCGGCGTTGACAAGATTATTTTTGTTGACGGTACCGGCTACGAGGAGTTCAACATTGACTCCTACGCAAACGCATTTACCGTACTTTCTCGCAAGTACAAGCCCTCCGCAATTTTTGTGGGCGGCACTGTTGACGGCAGAGACTTTGCTCCCCGTTTCGCAGTTCAGCTCAACACCGGATGCACTTCCGATGCTATGGAGCTTGTTTACAACAAGGAAAGCGGAGATATCGAGTTCATCGAGCCAGCTGTCGGCGGTAAAATCATGGCTGTTATCACAGTTCCTGTTCTCCGTCCTCAGGTCGGTACTATTCGCCCTGGCACCTTCAAGTATGCTCCTACCGGCAAAAAGGAGAATGTTGAAACTGTACACGAAACCGTTAATTTCCCCATGGAGAAAAAACGTTGCAGCATAGTTTCCTTCACTCCCGACCACAAAGACCCCGAGCTTGACATTGCTAACTGCGATGTTATCGTTTGCGTTGGTAACGGTCTTAAGAACAAAGAAAACCTTGAGCGTTACCGCAAGCTGGCAAAGCTTCTTGGTGGTAAGCTTGGCTGCACCAGACCTCTGTTTGACCGTGGTATTCTTCCTTACCAGCTGCAGGTCGGTCAGAGCGGTGTTATGATTAAGCCCAAACTCTACATTGGCTTTGGTATTTCCGGTGCTGTTAACCACACTGCCGGTGTTGATGCCGATGTATTTGTAGCTGTTAACTCCGATCCTGAAGCCCAGATCTTCTCCTATGCTGACTACGGCATAGTTGATGATATGGACAAGGTCTGCGATGCTATGATCGCTGCTCTTGAGGCTCGTAACGCATAATTACAGATTATCATCAGGATAAATTGTAAAGAAAAGGCTCTGTCTATATCAGCAGAGCCTTTCTTGTTGGTTATTTGCAAACACAAAATATTGAAAGGAGCGATAACTATGGGAAACACCATCTTAAGAGGCGTTTTATCCCTTCTGCCTATCATCTGGCTGATCATTGCTCTGATTGGTCTCAAAATGGCCGGTCACAAAGCCTGCATTGGCGCTCTGATAGTGACTGTTATTGAGGCATTGTTCATATGGAAAATGCCTGTTATCGACTGTGGTACTTCCGCTCTGGAAGGTTTCGCATTTGCTCTGTGGCCCATTATACTCGTTATAATCGCCGCAATCTTTACTTACAACCTGTCCCTGCGCACCGGTGCAATGGACGTTATCAAACGTATGCTCACCAGTCTTTCCGCTGATAAGCGTGTTCTGGTTCTAATCATCGGCTGGTGCTTCGGCGGCTTCATGGAGGGCATGGCCGGTTTCGGTACCGCTATCGCCATCCCCGCAAGCATGCTGGCCGGCATGGGCATGAACCCCATCACCGCATGTCTTGTATGTATGCTGGCTAACGCATTCCCCACCGCATTCGGTTCTGTTGGTATCCCAACAACCACCCTTGCCGGCGTTACCGGACTTAACCCCGTTTCTCTGGCATTCACTACTGTTGTTCAGATGCTGCCCTTCATGATTCTCGTACCCTTCCTTATGGTAATTGTGGGCGGCGGCGGTTTCAAGGCCATTAAGGGTATGGTCGGTATCACTCTGGTAGCCGGCGTATCCTTTGTTCTGCCACAGATGCTGGTGGCTAAGTTCGCAGGTCCTGAACTGGCATGCATAGTCGGCTGCATTGTAAGCCTTATATGCACAATCCTTATGGCTAAAATCAGAAAGAACAAGCCCGTTCCCGCCGAGTACGATATGCGTGCAGGCATGGAGGATATCAAAGACGAGAAGCCTATCAACTTCAAGACCGCTCTTGTTTCCTGGCTTCCTTTCATTCTGATTTTCGTGCTGCTCCTTCTCACCTCCAAGATTGTTGCTCCTGTCAACACTCTGCTGGCCAAGGTTGCATCCACCTTTAAAATCAGCACATCTCCCAACGCTGGTACTGTCACCTTCAGCTGGATAAACACACCCGGCGTATGGATTTTCATTGCTGCCATTATCAGCGGTTTTGTCCAGAAAGCAAGTGCCAAGGATATGCTTGACACTCTGTGGGCAACCATAAAGCAGATGAAGAATACCATCATCACCATAATGGCTGTTCTGGCAGTTGCAAAGATTATGACCTACTGCGGTATGATTTCCGACATGGCTACCTTCTTCGTATCCATCACCGGTGTCTTCTATCCCTTCTTTGCCCCGATTATTGCAGCTCTGGGTGCATTCATCACCGGCAGCGGCACCAGCACCGAAGTTCTGCTTGGTGGCCTGCAGGTTACTGCTGCACATCAGATTGGCGCTTCCGAGCTTTGGCTGGCAGCAGCCAACTCCACCGGTGCCGGCTTAGGCAAAGTTCTCTCCCCCCAGTGCATCGCAACCGCTACCGCAGCTGTCGGTCTCGTCAATCAGGACTCCAGTCTCCTGCGTAAGATGATTAAGTGGGCGGCAATCGAACTTGTCATCGTATGTCTCGTGGTCGGTCTTATGGGCAATATAATCATTCCCATGCTCGGCCTCTCCTAATCTAATAAAACCACAACCACCGGATAATCCAGGGATTGTTCAGACTGTCAAAAAGCTTAAAATGCGCCCCCGTTTCCTGTATACTAAAGGAAACGGGGGCGTTTCGTTATGGAACAGTGGCATAAGGATTCAAGAAAAGAACCGGTAATTACAGAGAGGCAGCTTCGCAAGGAAATCAATGCGGAGTGTGAAAAGCTCTATACTTTTTCACTTTACGGCTATTTTCTGCCTGTATAACGCCAAACCCCCTGTTTTATTCTAATGAAAACAGGAGCTCTTTGACAGGCTGCAAAAAGGGACTACTAATGTCAAAGGCTTCTAAGGACAGTTTTCTGAAAATAGGAAAACGAGCATTGCGGTGGGATAAGGAAATTGCTGAGAAAGACTGATAAAAAAATTTTTCTCGGCTTTTTTATTCCCACATTCGTATTTTCCATAAAGTCTCTGTAAAATAAAAGTACAATAAAATTTCAGGAGGAGGTCATGACTATGAAACAGACATTATTGAACCGAACGGCGGTACTTATGACTATCAGGGCGATTACTACCTGCCGGCATCAAACTTCCGCAGCAACCGGAATATGAGCTCGGCGTATGGAGTTAACGTTGCATACGATACCGCATGGAGCATCATCGTGTGTACTACTACATTATGCTGACCCATTGAAAACTCTATCCGCATCTCGCTGCATTGAACAGCAAGCACAAAATATGTTTGACAAGCTTGTGGACGAGTTTTCCGAACATGATGGCATATCAGAGAAGCTTAGGATCAAAAAGCAAATGCTTTGGGGGCAGCGATGAATAATATCCGTTGCCGCGTAATAGAAATCGTAAACGCTGAACTTATTCACGTATAACTATTTCCCTGGGGTAATCCTTCGGGATTAACTCTTTTTTGTTTTATTCAATAATAGGACCGTAATATCAATGCACAATAGTTTGCAAGTGCTTGTAAAATCATTTATGTTTTTATTGACAAGTTTAACTGATTAACCTATAATAATGACATTAAGTTAACTACAGGAGGAATCTATGAACCTTAGAGATTCTTTGAACGCTTTTTACTACAGCAGTGCACTATGTGATCTCCAATTGATGAATAGGCAATTTTCCAATCCTGCAATTACCTATAACAGCCTTCTGTATTTGGAAATCATCTATTCGATGCAGGGACAGTGTACTCCGTCCAAATTGGCAGATATGCTCTGTGTTTCCCGCCCCGGTGTTACGAAAAAAATCAATGAGCTAATTGAACAAGGACTAATTCTGAAAACTCCAGATCCAAATGATGGTCGAAAATTTTTCCTGTCTGTCAACGAAGACACTGCGCCCCAGTATCGAATTTATCGACAGCAGGACGATCTGTCAGTCAAAATGATTACGGAAAAATATTCTGAAGAAGATATCGAGAAATTCAGTGATATGCTACAGATTTTAACGACAATCAATTATGAGGAAGCAAACAACACGAGGTAACAATGACAACAAGTAAAAGCACGATTTTAGAAGGAAGAATCTTTCCGGCCCTGACGAAGTTTTCTGTTCCAATTCTGTTTTCATTGATTTTACAGGCGCTGTATGGTGCGGTAGATCTCTGGATGGTCAGTCAATTTGCAACCAACGCAGATGTTTCCGCTGTTTCAACCGGCAGTCAAACAATGATGATTATCGGCGGTATTGTTACTGGACTGTCAATGGGTATTACGGTTCTGCTCGGGCAATCTGTAGGACAAAGGAACGACAAGAGAGGTGCCGACATCATTGGAACCAGTGCCTGGATCTTTTTGGGGATTGGTGTGGTCATTACTGCTGTACTGCTGGGGGCGGCAAAGCCTCTGGCAACACTGCTGAATGCGCCACCGGCTGCCTATGATAAAACAGTGGGGTATATTCTCATCTGTGGGGCAGGCACTGTTTTTGTGGTGGGCTACAATGTACTGAATGGTATTTTCTGTGGACTGGGTGATTCTAAGACACCGCTTCTGTTTGTTGGTGTGGCCTGTTTTGTCAACATAGCGGGAGATTATGTATTTATTGATTTGTTCCACATGGGAACGATTGGTGCCGCCATAGCAACGATTAGTGCACAGGCCGTTAGTGTACTGTTCTCTCTTTTGATTATCCGCAAAAAGCTTCCATTTCCCATTGGCAAAGAAAACATGAGATATGATCGAAAACTTGCAGGCGCAATCCTTCGATTAGGCGCACCGGTAGCCCTGCTTCGAATGTGTACAGAAATCTCATATCTGGTGATTTTGGGCTTTGTCAATGTTTTTGGAGAGGTTGCTTCCTCCGGCGTCGGCATTGCCGAAAAGCTGGTGATGTTTATTTTGCTGATTCCAACTGCATACATGTCATCTATTTCTGCATTCGTAGCACAGAATGTAGGGGCAGAGCAATTTTCAAGAGCAATAAAAGGACTTTGGGTTGGAATTGCCAGTGCTACTTTCATTGGAGGGCTTATGGCATATCTGTCCTTTTTCCACGGAGATACGCTATCCTTGATTTTTACCAAAGATCCACAGGTCATTGCGGCGTCTTCTTTATTTTTAAAAGCCACAGCCATCGAATGTCTCGTCCTGTCCATTTCATATTGCTTTGATGGATATTTTAACGGAATTGAAAAAACGACTCTCGTTATGGTTCGTGGTGTTGCCGCTGCATTGCTGGTGCGAATTCCCTATGCCTACTATGCCAGCACCCGCCCGGACTCATCGCTGTTTCAGATTGGTCTGGCAACAGCATTTGCAGCTATTTTTATGCTGATATTCTGCTGTGCTGAATATATTATAAGAAGAAGCAGCCATACAGAGATAGGCTTTTAAGAGAGAGCATCTGTAACATCTTAGCGAGCAGTCTGTTTATGCTCCCAAAAGTCGTAAAACAGTATAATTGTTAGGAACTGGCTCCTAACACCTTCTGCCAGAAAATAGCATATAACAATCAACCTGTGTCAGCACACGCTACAGCCTGTCAAAAACTTACAATACGCCCCTGTTTCTCCTAATGAAAACAGGGGCTCTTTGACAGGTTGATCTCTGTTGTGGTTTCACAACGGAGGTTTTTTATTGCAAACAAATTGGCTATACCTTAAATATTAAAATATCTTGTTATAAAGTCTGAGACGTAATATAATGTTATTGTAAATTTTGAATGGCTCCGATATTTATTTAAGCATTTAAAATTTATCTATATTAACATGAACTGAAAATATACGCTATTCATATTTAAAGGAGAAAATATATGTCTGCACAAAACACAGAAAAGACTATACTGATCTACGGCTTATCAGGTATACAGCTTATGACCCTTGCAATGGCTGCTAAAAAGGTTGGAATTCGAGTCAAAGCTGTTTCTGACAATCAGACAGGACTGACAATATCTCAGCTTCTCTCCTACGAGGAGTTGCCCACCCCTGAACAGATACAGCTCAGCGGAAAATATGCCCTGCTTGACGGCTTCAACGGGCACATCGATGAGGCAACCTTGCTTATAAATCAGGCTGCAAGCGGAGTTGTAAAAGCCGTTCACACAAAGAATAATTCTAACTGGCGATTTGCAGATCTGTGCTTTTCAATTCAGCAGGAGCAGGACGTTATAAACAAGCTTAAACGGAAAAAGTAAATTTTTCAGCTCGTTTTTTATTATGTGATCTAATCACAGAATATTTATTTTCACTTTTGATAAACTAATATTACCAAATATATCAAGGAGAAAACATTATGAAAAAAATACTCGGAGTTTTGTGCTCAATATTTATGCTGGCCGGATGTGGTTCTGTTTCTAATGATGCAAGCTACAAACAGATATCTCAGGAGGACGCTGCATCCATAATGGAGTCTGGGGAAAACTACATCATTTTAGATGTACGCAGGCCAGACGAATTTGCCGCAGGACATATTCCCAATGCCATAAACATCGCAAATGAAACTATCGGCACTGAGGAAATCCCCCAACTGCCGGAAAAAGATCAGCTGATTCTGGTCTACTGCCGCAGCGGCAACCGCAGCAAGCAGGCATCCGAAAAGCTGGCCGCTCTCGGATATACGAATATCATGGAGTTTGGCGGTATAAATACCTGGAACGGTGATATTGTAGTAGATTAAAAACAAAAAACTCTATTATTTACTTCAACTGCAGTAGATAATAGAGTTTTTTAATTTACCCTGACTATATAAATGTCTAAGCCAAAAATTCATTATAGCTTGCGTAAAATCGTCTGTTATGTTATTATAAAATAAATATGTGTTGCAATGCTTTGAATACACATAGAGTATGTTTTCAATGTGTTCTGTCGCTTTTTCTTGCGTCTCCGCACACAACAGCCTGATGGCAAACTGTGGGGGTGGTATAGAAAAAGCTTTTTTTATTTTTATTTATAACAACTAAGAGATAAATATAAGTTTAGGAGAATTAGCATGGATCAAATACAGGAGCATTTCACATATAAACGGCTGTTAAAGTATGTATTCCCATCTATTGTTATGATGGTTTTCACTTCAATCTACGGTGTGATAGACGGTTTGTTTTTATCCAATTTTGCAGGTAAAACTGCCTTTGCCGCAGTAAACTTCATTCTGCCATTTTTAATGGTTTTCGGCGGTATTGGCTTCATGTTCGGTACCGGCGGTAGCGCATATATTGCCAAAACCTTAGGTGAAGGCGAACGTACCAAAGCAAACCAGACCTTTTCTTCTTTGATGATTGTATCCCTGTTAACAGGAATCGTACTATCTATTATAGGCTATATCAGCATCCGTCCAGTGGCAATGGCTCTGGGTGCTGAAGGGCAACTTCTGGAAAACAGTATAATTTACGGCAATATCTATTTACTGGGAGTACCTGCCAGTGTAATTCAATATGAATTTCAAAACCTCTATGTAACTGCCGGAAAGCCAAAGCTTGGCCTGTATTCCACAGTTGCGTCAGGCGTTACCAATATAGTGTTAGATGCAGTTTTTGTTGCAGGCTTTTCATGGGGGCTTATTGGTGCGGCATTCGCAACAATTCTAAGTCAGTGGCTCAGCGCCATATTTCCTATCATATATTTCAGCCGTAAAAATAGCAGTCTACTCAAATTTGTAAAAGCAAAATTTGATTGGAACGCACTGCTGAAAATATGCACTAACGGTTTTTCTGAGTTGTTAAACAATATTTCCATGACTATCGTCAGCCTGATTTATAATGCACAGCTTCTAAAATATGCGGGAACTGATGGTATTGCAGCTTACGGAGTTTTGATGTACATAAACTTCCTCTTTATGTCAATATTTATCGGCTATACAGTTGGAGTTTCACCATGTATCAGTTTCCACTACGGAGCACAAAACTACAGAGAAATCAAAAGTCTTTTGATAAAAAGCTATGTAATTTTAGGTGCTTGTTCCCTGCTGATGTTCACAAGCTCAGAGCTTATGGCAAAACCCATTTCACGCCTGTTTGTCGGCTACGACAAGGGATTATTTGACATTACTTTGCGAGGATTTTTCCTGTTTTCCTTTGGTTACTTGTTCAGCGGCTTTGCTCTTTTCGGCTCTTCATTTTTTACAGCGCTGAATAACGGCCCTGTCTCCGCTTTCATTTCTTTTATGAGAACAATAGTATTTGAAATCACACTTGTTTTTCTACTGCCTGTTTTCTGGGATATTGACGGCATCTGGCTCTCAGTAGTTATAGCCGAGCTTTTGGCCGCCTTCCTTGGCATCTTCTTTGTAATTATCAAGCGGCACACTTATCACTACGATATTAAAAGCGAATTATAACTTTTATTCTACAGTTTACGATTGTCAGTTAGGCAATTATCGTATTTATTCCACGCTGTTCGTAAGTTCGGTAAAAAAATAGTGCTTCCTCCTTTATCCTTTCCTACGTCTGCTGTGCCAATACGGTGCTGCTCACAACCGAAAACAGCTGTCACAGTCTAAGTCAACAAGCCTATGATTGAGTTTCTACGCAACAGCTGAAATACTTATAAAAAAGGCTCTGTTGCAAAATAGGTCCTCGAAAAAAGACGAGTAAGTTTCCCTAAGGGAGTTGCTTACTCGTCTTCTTTTGCGTTAAAATTAAACTGTTATGAAAAATCTAACACTTAGCCGGTCTTACCGCATTTGGACGGAATGGTCAACTGGTATTATCACTGAATTCAGAAATTTT
>SAMEA104404097__coassemble_1362_pt1 | contig 20568 bp, 19 predicted proteins | sample SAMEA104404097__metabat2_high_PE_037 | metagenome-assembled genome bin SAMEA104404097 (sample SAMEA104404097) | Balaenoptera acutorostrata | reverse complement strand
TTGCGAGAGTACGCATAATGTTCATGGCTATAATTGATTTACCTTCATGTGCAAAAGTGCTTGTGATCATGATCTTTCTTATATGCTCACCGGAGAAGGTTAAGTTGGTGCAGAGAGTATTGAATATCTCCGCACAGGCATATCCAAGAGTCGCTATGTTAACACCCATAATATTTTAAGTCGGAATATGCATCTCATTTATTTTTTATCAGTTTACACGCTCATTTAAAACACCTAACTTATTCTTAATCTCTGCGGAATAAATCTCTTGTATACACTTTCTCTTTAACGTCGTCTAGGCAAGAATCATAACGGTTAGCTATAATGGCCTTACTTTGCTCTCTGAACTTCTCCAAATTATTGACTACCTTTGAGCCAAAGAACGTGGTTCCGTCTTCCAAAGTCGGCTCATAGATAATAACAGTAGCTCCCTTGGCTTTAATACGCTTCATTACGCCCTGTATACTGCTCTGGCGGAAATTATCGCTGCCTGACTTCATAACAAGACGATAAACGCCTACTACAACCTCTTTTTCCTTTTCCTCGGTCCACTCATCGTTTGCGCTGTAAGCACCGGCGAGCTCCAGCACACGGTCTGCAATATAATCTTTGCGGGTGCGGTTGGATTCAACGATTGCTTCTATCAGATTCTCAGGTACATCGGCATAGTTTGCCAGCAGCTGCTTGGTATCTTTAGGCAGACAATATCCGCCGTAACCGAAGCTTGGGTTATTGTAGTGGTTTCCGATTCTGGGGTCTAAGCAGACTCCGTCAATTATCTGCTGTGTATTAAGACCTTTCATTTCTGCATAAGTATCAAGCTCATTAAAGTAGGATACACGCAGAGCAAGGTAGGTATTTGCAAAAAGTTTTACTGCCTCTGCCTCGGTAAAGCCCATGAAAAGAGTGTCTATATTCTCTTTAATTGCGCCTTCCTGCAATAACGCCGCAAATGTATGTGCCGCCTCAACCAGTCTCTCATCTTCCATATCCGTACCCACAATTATACGGCTTGGGTATAGGTTATCATAGAGAGCTTTTGACTCACGGAGAAATTCCGGGCTGAAGATAATATTTCTGCTGCCTGTCTTTTTTATTATATTCTTGGTGTAGCCCACAGGAATTGTGGACTTTATAACCATTATTGCATCCGGCGCATATGCCATTACCTGCTCTATAACATCCTCAACTGCGGAAGTATCAAAGAAATTCTCCTTGCTGTCATAGTTGGTGGGTGTAGCAATGACAACAAATTCTGCATCTGTGTATGCTGCTTTTGCATCGGTAGTAGCCGTTAAATCAAGCTCTTTTTCTGCAAAATATTTTTCAATATAATCATCCTGTATGGGGGACTTTCTGTTGTTTATCAGCTCAGCTTTGTCATCATGTCTGTTTACTGCAACAACATGATTGTGCTGGGCCAGCAAGGTAGCTATTGACAGCCCCACATAGCCTGTCCCAGCCACTGCAATTCTATAACCGTTCATAATCTATGCCTTTCGTCAAATCATTTATTTATCGGTGAATATCCATATATGGCTTCTATCATATGTTTTTAAGCCGTTTGAGATTGCTCATCCCGTTGGCTGCATTCTATCTCTAAATACAGAGTACTGCATCTCCTGCTGCAACGCAATTTTTCTTAAATTTTTGCAACCATAGGAAAAATATTTGCTGTACCGTACACCGCAGTAATATTAAACTCTTTATTTCACATTTTCAATTTCTTAGACCTTGGAATAACAGAAAGTTCGGTGGAAATAAACATATAATATCGTGGTAACAGAATACCATGCTGTCTCTGTTTCATCAAGTGTATACTTTAGCATTCGCTATAATGAGGGAAATTTCTACACATATAATTTCCCATTAGTTGACGGGAAAACACTCAATAGCCGTATGGTAGACCCGAGCATTATTTTCATTTATGGTACCAATATCAAAGTCAGTGCGAGCAATAAGAAATTCCAGAAACAGAAGTTTACTCAGACTGCGAAGTTGTATGAGCAGCAGCTTCGCAAGGAAGTCAATGAGGAGTGTGAAAAGCTTGGTAAAGATGATGGAGATGACCATGATTCCCATTGTAGCAATGGGTGCAGGCTACAAGCTCCCTCGGATTGCAAAGCGGAGCAAATACGAACGGTCAGAGGCTACAGAACACGCACATCTGGCAGGAATATCTGGATATTGTGGAGCTGCTGAGAAAGACTGAGTGCAGTAAAAATATCTATGCAATGCGGAAAGAAACCATTGAACGAGTATTCGCAGAAGCAAAAGAGAAACACGCCATGTGTTATATACACCACAGCTATTTTCTGCCTGTATAACGCCACCCCACTGTTTTCTCCTAATGAAAACAGAAAATCTTTGACAGGCTGAACTGTTATGCTTATTGTGTAACAGTTTTTTATACGGATTTAATCCTTACATTCTTTTTTTCCCAAAGCCTGCAAGAGACATGAATTTTTCCGCCTTTTCCTTTTCCGGCGGCGTGAGCAGACTTATACCCACATATACCGCAAAAGAGAGCGCCACGCCCAGAATTACCTGCTGAGCAGACTGAGCCTCCCAGAATGAGGGCAGGGGCAGACCGAAGGATATAAGCAGATTATATAAGCAGTAGGTAAAGCCTGTTATCATTGAAGCTATTGCTCCGTGAGTATTGCCACGCTTCCAGAAAAAGCCCATGATAAGCGGCACAAACACTCCGGTTGTAATGATGTCAGATGCCATCCACGAAATCTGGAGTATGGAGCGAATACCCATTGAAATCACAAGTGCCACAGCGGTAACACCCAGAGTTGCCATGCGTGAACGTGCAAGCTGCCGTTTTTCGTCTGGCGCAGGCGGCATCAAATCCAATATAAGAGTCATAGACGCAGTATTTAAAAGGGAGTCCATTGTGGACATGATTGCAGCGGAAATGCCGATAAACACCATTGCTCCAAGAAGCGGCGGCATATAATCCATTACAATGGCGGTAACAACGCCGCCTTTAGGCAGGCTGGGATATAAAACAAGTCCTGCCATACCGGTAAGCACCACTATAAGGTACAAAGGAATATAGGCAAAAAAGCTCATCACCGTCATTTTTCTTGCATCACGGTCGGAGCGTGCAGCTGAAATGCGCTGCCAGACATTTGCCTGAATCATCCACGCACAGCCAAAAGTAATTACATACATACTGTACTTTGAAGCTCCCGCTCCCATATCCAAAAATGCAGTTTTCCCTGCGGCCTGTGCTGCCTCACGAATACCCTCTAAGCCGCCCGCCTTGGAAAAGCCCACTGCAAACACCAGAATCGCAGAAACCAAAAGCAGCACAAACTGAATAATATCCGTCAGCACCACACCTCGGAAACCGCCGAACATGGAATAGATGAGCACAATCAGCGTTCCGGCAAAAACAGCCCCCTCATAGGGAAGACCGAGATATGTTCCGAAGAAATCGCCTATGCCTACCATCTGAGATGCGGCATTAAAAACCATAAAAACAAGCACCAGAAGCGAGAGAATTTTTGCCGTCTTGGCAGAATAGCGGGCTTCCATCATCCGTCCCTGAGTTAAATATCCCACTCGGCGTATGCCCTTGGCGCAAAGTATCATAAGAAACGTTGACAGCAGCACCGGCACACCGTAGTACCAGAAAGCACCTAAGCCGTCATCATAGGCAAGGTCTGCGGTGGAAAGCGCAGAGCCTGCACCCCACCACGAAGCTATAAAGGTTATGGAAAGCGCCCAGTATGGCAGCGAGCGACCTGCAAAAAAGTAGTCAAGGACTGTCTGGTTCTTCTTTTCACGCAGCACGGCAAGAAGCAGCACCACAAAATACAGTACCAAACCGGCAAGAGAAAAAATGCGCAGTGAATTCATAGTAGTTTACCTTTCCTCGGGAGTTATACACCTTAATTTTACAGCAAAACAGAACTTGCACACAAGTGCTTTCAGCTCAGTTTTTATAGCATTTTTCAGGTATTGCCTATTATACAGCATTTTGGCGTAAAAATTTCGGACTTACCTTTGAAATTTGGCGACAAGATATTGGCAGAGAATTGAGAATCTCGGGAAAAAATGCTATAATGAAGTAGTAAGTTACACACACTTCTGGAAAGGAGACTATATGAAAGTACAGATTATTTATTCAAGCCTGACCGGCTGCACCGAAAAGATTGCAAAGGCTATCTATAACGGCGTTGAAGTTGAGAGTAAAAGCATACACAACCTGAAAGACGGTGCTCCCGAACTGGACGGTGATATTATTTTGCTGGGTTACTGGGGTATATATGCAAATCCCAACGAAGAAATGAAAGAGTTTTTAAAGACTGTAAAGGGAAAAGTCGTAGGTATTTTCTGCACTCTGGGCTACTATGCCGACACCGCATATGCCAGATCCGTCATAGATTCCGGGCTGAACCTGCTAAAGGACAACAACGAAGTCATCGGCACCTTTGTGTGCAACGGTGCTGTTGCTCGTAACCTTAAAGAGGGTCAGGGCAAGATTAAAAACGAAACGCCTACTGAGCAGAAAGAGATCCGTTGGGAAATCACTGACAGTCACCCTACACAGGCAGAATGTGCCTTGGCGGCTGAGAGATTCAACGAGCGTGTTAGACTGTACCGCCGCTGCAAGGAACTGAATATTCCTTTCACTTCCATCATCTGAAAAGCTACATAAAAAGGGTCTGCCGCAGAATGCAAATTCTGCGGCAGACCTTTTGCTTTTAGTTTTCAATAATTTTTTCTGTTTTGTTTGTTTTTCCTCTGAAAAGCTTACCTATAAGCATAACTATTGCAAGGAATACAAGGTAACCTACAATCTGTTTGTAGCCTTTTCCCACATAGCAACAGAACACCATGAACAGACAGCAGAGAATACCAAGTCCAGGCATAATATAACGCTTGAAGATATTAAGGTCTTTGGCTTTCACCATCAGAGATGCAAACATGGGGATATACATTGCATACAGGTTTACAACGCATATCTCATCAGGCTCCCAGCCTATCCACATATTATTGTGGAAGCCGCCCATAAAATCAGGGCCTTTCATCCACAGTATGCAGTTCCATGCGTACCAGAAACCGCCAAGCATAAGGCCGATTAAGCTTGACTTTATAACGAAGCCGTTCTGGCTGTCCACTTCCCCGAAGAATTCAGGTCTGGGGCCTTCACCTCTGGCAGAAACAGCATACATACCTCGGCATGAACCCATTACAAAGCCATTCAAAGTGCCAAGGCAGGAAATGGTGACAAAGACATAGATGAAGGTTCCTGCAAATTTACCGAATACAGATGAGAACACAAGGTTAGGCAGAGACTCGCCCAAAGGCCATGTGGCGATTATTGCCTCTGTGCTTCCCACAGCGCTCATGGAAAACAGGTACAGGCAGTAGATGGCAGTACATACAACTGAACCTGTGATAAGAGCGATAGGGAGATTTCTCTTTGCGTTTTTAAGCTCTCCGTTTATTGAGGTTGCAATTATCCAGCCCTCATAAGAGAATGCAAAGGCAGTAATTGCAGAGAGCATACCGGATATTCCGCTGCCACCTGCGGCAGCGTTTACTGCACCCTCATTTAAAACTGCCTGAGTAGTTCCGTTGCTGAGGCCTACAATAGTTCCAACAATACCCATGAGAAGCAGAGGTATAAGCTTAATTACCGTCATGGATACCTGCATTTTGCCTGCAAGCTTGGGGCTTATTGCGTTTATTCCGTAGCTCATTATAAGATAGGCCGCACCAAGACCAACAGCCTCTGTACTTACAGTGCCGTTTACAAAATCCAGTGCATTCACGCCGAAAAGTCGGAGAGTGAACACTGCAGCAAAGAAAGCAACTATGGAAGACATGGCGGGGTAATAGATAGTTGCCATAAACCAGCCCACATAGTATGCGTAGCCTGAACCCAGAGCATTTTCCGCATAATCCACAACGCCATTAACCTTTCCGCATCTGGCACCCAGTTCTGCAAAAACCAGAGAGCAGATTATACAAATAAGGCCTACGATTGCGGCAACCATTACCGCCTGAAGCATATTTCCGCCGGTAAGGCTCAGAACCTTACCGCCTTTTACAAAAACACCGGAGCCTATAACATTTCCGATGACCAGGGCTATTGCCGTAACAAGTCCGTATCTTTTTTCCATTACACCAACCTCAAAATTTTTTCATATTTCAATTCACATAAGTTGAGATTATAACATTTTTTCTCCCTGCCTACAAGGTAGCTTTACAATATATCCTTTTTTTGGCTTTAATTCTCTATTAAATGACACAGGCAGGAAACCCTTTCGGGCTTCCTGCCTGTAATTCTGGTTCTTATTCTTGTCTATACCTTAATAATATATTGATTCTTCCACACTGTCATAGCCCATATGCTGATTGAACTGCTCTACGCCCATTTCGGTGGGAAGAACGCATAAGAGTGTGAACATAACTGCTCCTGTAAAAACTGCCATGCGCACAATCTGCAAGGGCTTAAATTGCTGTATTATGACGCACACAAACACAATAGCTATCCAAATCAGGAAAACTGAAACCAGCACCCGCTTTACGGTAAGGCCGTAGGCAAGCATATAAAGCCCCATTTTAGCCGCCGCAGTTGTCAGAAGCAGCAAGGTGAGCAGTGCAACCAGAATGTTGCAAATCCGAAGCAGCATGCTTTCCTTTTTCTCCCTCCTGCAAAGGATGTTTGAAGCAAGCAGTATGCACAGGTTAATAACAGCAATACGGCACAGCTCGAAAAATCCGCTCCTTGCATACTCCGCATAAGAAAATCCCACAGGCCGTACACTCCAAAGTGCGTAAACCAGGTACTTTATCTGCACGGCAATGAATATCAGGTAAATACCGCACAGAGAAAACAGCACTGTTAAAACCGTGAGTCGTGGCAGAACTTTAGCGTTTTTAACCCCCTCTTTTATCGGCTCTGCCTTTATCACGTCCCCACGTCTGCCGTGTACGCAGCCGTAAGCAAGGCCGTAAAGGTAGGAAGCTGTGGGAATTATGAAGAAACCTTTAGAAATAAATGTGGCTAAATCGAATTTTTGGAATAAGTCCGCAATCCATAATCTAAAATTCATAAATTTATATGAAAACAGCTCTGAAAATCCCTTATCCGCCTCAAACAGCAGCGGCAGCACCATTGCAAGGCACAAAAAGCTGAGAACAATTCCGATTAAAAGCGCTATAAAACGGTGATTGCTTTGTTTCTTTTTCTTTTTTGAAAACAGTCCCATCGCCTTGTCTTTTATCCACCGGCATAAAACCACGGGCAGGCGGAGAAAATTACCAAAGGGCAGAATGAGCATGGCGTTTATAAGGTCAAAGATTATCCAGTTTGAGGTTTTTTCATTGCGGATGAGCCGCCCCGATGCGCTGAGTGCCCAGTAGCAGGCCACTATATGCAGAGCAAAAATGTGGAAATTGGCGATCAGGCTATGACTGTACATAATATTAGCGCTTGCTCTGTATGGAAGCAGCGTGGCAAGACCCAGCACCAAAGTTATGCCCAGCCAGAAGAAACTCTCTTTTTTCGGCCGTCTGCCGCTGAGTGCATTATAAGACAGTACCGCCCCTGCAAAGAGCAGGGTAAAAAGAGCGTATTTAAAGGAGTAGTCGTTTATGGAGAAATGCCACTGAAAATCCCAGTAGCACCATGCAAGAACTAAAAATACCAGTGCAAAGGCCGCGTCTACGGCTGTCGGGCGGATTTTCTCCGAGAATTTTTCAACATACACATCGCTTTTTTCCGATGTTTTCTCAAAAATGGGTGCAGTTATACTGGGCGGGCAGGAACTGACCACCTTAGGCTTTTCATTATACATTTTTAGTCCTCCGTATAGTCTAAAATATCCGCAGGCTTACAGTCTAAAGCTTTGCACAGCGCTTCAAGGGTTGAAAAGCGAATGGCTTTCGCTTTGTTATTTTTCAGGATTGAGAGATTGGCCGGGGTAATCCCCACCTTCTCTGCCAGCTCACCGGCACTCATTTTCCGCCGTGCCATCATAACATCAATATTAACTATAATAGGCATAATGACAGCACCTTTCTCAAATTGTATAATCGTTTTCGTCTTTAATCAGCACTGCCTGGGCAAACACGTTTTTCACCACTCTTAAAATAAGACCTATGAATGCCGCCGCAACACTTATCACCAGAAACAGCGGATAATAAATCGTACTGACAAGGCAGATAAGTCCTGCCGCTATGCAGCACCATGAAAGTCTCCGCAAAATAGCCACGTTGTTTTCTATAAACACCTCGCCGTTGCTTATATTTTTCAGCAGCTTCCGTAAATCCCAAAGGGCAAGCGCAGCAGGCACAGCGCCGGTGTAAACTGTGGCAAGAAAATATCCAAGCTGCTTTTCAGAACCGCTTCCGAAAGAAATAATCCATGAAAAAATTTGAGGCGCAAAGATACATATAAGTACCAAGAGTATCATAAAAATAAATACACAGCATTTTGAAAGCCTGACACTTTTATTTCGATTCCAGTTCACAGATACAGCCTCCCCATCTAAGTTGAACTAAGTATATCACTGCTGTTTTTGAATTTCAAGTATTTTTTATCGTTTATCAATAAATATTTATTCTTTTATAATATTCAGATGTAAAAAAAGAGCTGCCGAAAACGGCAGCTCATATTGTTCAGCATGTAGGTTCTGGCTGGGGGAAAAGCTGGTCAAACAGCCAGCTGGTCATATTGAGGATATAACGGCAATCTCTGTGAACATCGGCAACATTCTTGAGGTAGCTGCGGTGTGCATTACGAAAAACTCCGTTTATATCCAGTCTGGGCATATTCTCAGAACTCTTTTTCTCTTCGAGGCAGTTGAGGAACTGCTCCTGTAACTGGTCTTCATAAGCTCTGTGGGCAGATATGGACTCAGTAAAGCAGTTATTGTGAACATAGGTAAAAGCATCTGAAGTGTAGTGGATAAGCTTTCCCATGCAATAGTAATTCCAAATATTCCAGCTATCCTTAGATTTAAGTCTGTTTATATGACGCTCAATCCAGCGGTCTGCATTCTGATAATTGTGACCGTAGAACCAGCGAGAACGTATTGAACCTTTGAGATAAGATAACACATTGCGGTCAGGTTCAACACAACCAATCAAAAACGCCCGTCTGTAACTGGCTTTGGGCAGGTGATTAAGTTGATCGATGAGATAATGTCCCAAAAGGCGGTGGCTTTCCTGTTTCATTGCTTGACCTCCGTAATTTAGTTATCGGCGCCGGGCCGATTGTCGCTTATCTTACCACACTTGGAGATAAAATATGTTAACAAATGCGAAAAATTAACAACAATATTTTGCATTTTTCAGAGGTAAATTTTGGTCATATTAACAGCAATGCCGATTTTTCACTGTTATCAACGCTTTCACGATTTTTTTAAAAGGCTGTTTAGCAAATTTTTCGCCGGTATGAGAACTTTACTATTCTCTACCGGCATTTATTTTTTATATTAAATCACTGTATTCTGTCTCCACCTCAATAGAGACGTACAAAATTCTGTGGTCATTTGTTTTGGTGATGGTGAAGCTGTGATTCTCGAACTTGAAGCTGTCTCCCTCGGCAGGTATGCAGCCCATGTACTCCATAATCCAACCTGCAAGAGAGGTGCATTCTGATTCGATTTTCACGTCAAATATTTCGCAGAAATCGTCAAGGCTTATTCCGCAATATACGGTGTAAGTATTTTCTCCGGTTCGCTGTACAGGCTCTTCCACCTCGTCGTGCTCATCCCAAATATCACCCACCAGCTCTTCCAGAATATCTTCCATAGTCACTATACCGTAAACGCCGCCGTATTCGTCAATTACAATGGCGATATGAGACTTTCCGGAGCGCATTTTCTGAAGTAATTCATCAATCTTTTCAGTCTGATGTACAAAAACAGGCTGAGACATTATTTCACTTACAGGCTGTGAGGTTACTCCCACGCCAACGTAGAAATCTTTCTGGTGAAGGATACCTACAATTTTATCGATAGTTCCGTCATAAACCAGCAGACGGGAGAAGTGGGACTCTTCAAATTTTTTGGCAATTTCCTCCTTGGATGTATCAAGTTCAATTCCCTCCAGATCCACACGGTGGGTGAGAATGTCCTGCGCTTCCAGATCCCCGAACTCAACTGCATTTCTGAGCAGCTTGCCCTCGCTTTCATCAATGCCGCCTTCTTCCTGCACCTCATTGAGCAGCAGAATCAGCTCTTCCTGAGACATTTTGCTGTCTTCATGGACTCTGAAAAGCTTTCCTATAAGCTTCTTCCAGTTTGAGAAAATGAAGTTAAGGGGCATAAGAATCCAGATAAAGACCCTAAGCAGAGGAGCTGAGAACATTGCAAACTTTTCAGGATGATCCTTTGCAATGCTTTTGGGGGTAATTTCGCCGAAAATCAGAACAACTATTGTAACAACAGCGGTGGAAACCGGTGCGCCCACTTCCTGTCCCAACATGTTCACAAAAAGTATAGTGCCGATAGAGGCAACTGCTATATTAACAATATTATTACCAATAAGAATGGTGGAAATCAGACGATCATAATTTTCTGAAAGCTGCAATGTAAGCACAGCCTTTTTGTTTCCGTTTTCTGCCATAGCCTTAATGCGGGTCCTGTTCAGGGAGGAGAACGCAGTCTCCGTTGCGGAAAAATAGGCCGATAAAATTACACATACAGCCATTGCGATGATACTGTTTATCATTGTATAAACTCCTTAAAATATAGTATGATTTTTGTTTTAGGTATAAAAAAAGCATACTTATTCCCTGAAAATGGGCACAAGTATGTCGTAAACTAACAAGACTATATAATTAGGGTAACAATCAGCACTACCAGGGTCGTCCATTTAAAGCATCACTATCCTTTTCTTTTAAAATTTTTTTCATTGTACCTAATAGAATGTCTGATGTCAAGGTAGAAATAATTACCCGTCACAGGTTCAATTACCATACTTAGTGCAGTTTTTTCGAGATAATCTGCGTAGAGCTCTACTCTTCACTTTAAAAAATACAGAAAAAGCTGAGATTTTCATATATTAAGTATCTGTAAATAATATTCCTGCATTTAATCTGGTTTTTGCAAAGTTCAATTCGTATATTGAACTTACGAAACATTTATATTTTTTCATCAATTATCTATTGAACTTTTTGCTTTTTGTGATATAATCTCGACTATGATGAACTTTGAGTTTTAAGTATTGAACTTTCATGGAGGAATAGAGTATGTTAAATGAAACTTTCGCGCAGCGTTTAAAGCTCGCTATGGATAAAGAGGGTAAAAAACAGGTTGATTTAATAAATGAGGCCGCTCTGCAAGGCGTAAAACTGGGCAAAAGTCAGATAAGCCAGTATGTAAGCGGTAAAACAATACCGAGAGCCGATACACTTCATTTCCTCGCACTGGCATTAAACACCGATGAGGACTGGCTTATGGGCAAAGAAGATGTGAATATAACTGAAATTACCGATATAAATTCTAATGAAAGTGAAATTTTAGGGGGATGCCAAATGAAAACCATCAAGAAATCATCTAAGCTTGACAATGTTTTATATGACGTTAGAGGTCCCGTAGTTGACGAGGCTACCAGAATGGAAGAGGCCGGAACCGAAATCCTGAAATTGAACATCGGAAATCCCGCTCCCTTTGGATTCAGAGCGCCGGACGAAGTTATCTATGATATGAGCAGGCAGCTGAAAGAATGTGAGGGCTACTCCCCTGCTCAGGGTCTGTTTTCAGCCAGAAAAGCAATCATGCAGTATGCACAGCTGAAAAAAATTCCCAACCTCTCAATGGATGATATCTTTACCGGAAACGGTGTCAGCGAACTTATAAATCTCTCCCTGTCCGCACTCCTCGATAACGGCGACGAGATATTGATACCATCTCCCGATTACCCCCTCTGGACTGCCTGCGCCACTCTTTCCGGTGGAAAGGCCGTTCATTACATATGCGACGAGCAGTCTAACTGGTATCCGGACATGGCAGATATTGAAAAGAAGATAACCGACAGAACTAAAGCCATTGTTATCATTAACCCCAACAACCCCACCGGTGCTCTGTACCCCAGAGAGGTTTTACAGCAGATAGTGGATATAGCCAGAAGACACCAGCTGATAATCTTCTCAGACGAGATATACGACAGACTTGTTATGGACGGTCTGGAGCATATTTCCATCGCCTCTCTTGCCCCCGACCTGTTCTGCGTCACATTCAGCGGTCTTTCAAAATCTCACATGGTTGCAGGCTTCAGAGTGGGCTGGATGATACTCAGCGGCAACAAGAGCATAGCTAAGGACTATATAAGTGGCATTAAAATGCTCTCAAATATGAGACTTTGCTCCAATGTCCCCGCTCAGTCCATAATTCAGACAGCTCTGGGCGGTCATCAGAGTGTGGAAAACTATATTGTTCCCGGCGGCAGAATATATGAGCAGAGAAACTATATTTATGAGGCTCTGACCAGTATTCCCGGCATCAGTGCCGTAAAGCCTCAGGCAGCATTTTATATGTTCCCCAAAATAGATGTTAAAAAGTTCAATATCGTAGATGACGAAAAATTTGCCCTTGACCTTTTGCGTGACAAGAAGATACTCCTTGTCCACGGCGGCGGCTTTAACTGGGCTAAACCCGACCACTTCCGCATAGTCTACCTGCCCCGTATGGAGGTTTTGAAAGAAGCGGTTGAAAAGATCGGTGACTTCCTCAGCTACTACCACCAGTAATAAAGCAGCCTGTAAGCGGCTTAAAACTAAAAATTTACAAAGTTGAGATAGATATTATTGCTCAAAATGTTGTAGTATATATATTAAGCTTTGTGATATAACCAAAGCTTAATTTTGCTTAACATGGACGGAGCTAAAATGTATATTGATTGGACATATGTGGTTTTAATTCTCCCTGCTGTTATTCTCTCCCTTTGGGCAAGCCAGAGAGTAGACAGCACTTTTAAAAGGTATCAGCAGCAGTATAATTACAGAGGTATGACCGGTGCTCAGGCCGCCAGATACGTTCTGGATCGAAACGGACTTTCATCTATCCGAATTGAGCATATCTCCGGTAATCTCACAGACCATTTCGACCCTAAAGACAATGTTATCCGTCTCTCTGACGGAGTTTACAACAGCGCATCCTCTGCGGCTGTGGGAGTTGCCTGTCACGAAGCCGGTCACGCCATTCAGCACAGCGTGAACTATCTGCCTGTAAAAATTCGTGCAGCTATAATTCCTATAACCAATTTCGGTTCAAAGCTTGCTATGCCCCTTATTTTTATAGGTCTGCTTTTCGGTACATTCAGCCCTGTTTTCGGATGGCTTACCGACGCCGGGATAATCTGCTTCGGACTTTGCACTCTCTTCCAGCTTGTCACTCTGCCCACAGAGTTTGACGCCAGCAAGAGAGCAATTCAGTGCATAGAGTCTGGCAATCTTTTGAACGGTGCAGAGCTTGAAGGTGCTAAAAAGGTTCTGGGCGCTGCCGCTCTCACCTATGTTGCCGCTCTTGCCGTGTCTTTGGCACAGCTTCTCCGCTTTATAATTCTCTTTGGCAATCGCCACGACGACAACTGATTATTAAACAAAAACTGCCGGATTTAATAATCTGGCAGTTTTCTATGCTAATATTTAATTATTATGCTTCCTGTGTCATTTTACGGTTGGACGCTTTCATAAGAAGCATAGAAACTACGCTCATTAAAATCATGGCTAATGGATAGGAAATCCACACACCTTGAAGGCCTAAAAACAGGGGCAGCACAAACAGGAATAAAGGCTGTGCGCCCAAGGGTTCGCCGTATGCAAGTATGGAGCTTTCCACAGGCCGTCCCAAAGCGCAGAAATAGCTGCACAAAAAGCGGACGATAGCCATAAAGGGAAATGCCGCAACCAAAGTCCACATAGCCTTTGAAACCACGGCGGCAGCCTCGGAGCTTGCGCCGAAAATCAGAGGCAAATCAGCTCTTAAAAGCCAAGCAATAACGCTGCACACAAGCGAGGCGGAAACCGCCAGAGCTGCGCCTTTTCTGCGCAGATTATCAACTGCTTTTCTGTCTCCTGCGCCGTAAGCTTTACTGAGCAGCGGCTGAATTCCATTACCTACACCAGAAACAAGGGGAATAACGCTTCCCAGAACATAGCTCAACACCGCATATACCGCTACGCCCTCTGTACCGCCGTAGTGCATAGCCTGAAGATTGCTCATAAGTATCAATATACTGTCGGAGATAGACAGGCCGAAAGTAGAAACTCCATTACGCAGTATTCCAAACATACGCTTTGGCTCCAAACGGAAGTTTTTGGTTTTCTCCTGTCCCTTCACGAATAAAATGAAAGCAGGTATACCGCAGGCAGCCTGAGAAACGGCGGTTGCCAGTGCTGCGCCCATCATACCCCAGCGGAGATGCTGTATACAGAACCAGTCCAGAACAATATTGCTCAATATTCCCATAACAGTAAGGCTCATTGCAGTTATGGTGCGTCCGTCACCTCTCAAAAGGGGCAGTAGTCCGGTAGTGAATACCTGACAGGCAGAACACATACAGACAACTCTGATGTATTCGGCTGTAAGGGGATACAGCTCCTCATTTGCTCCAAGATGTGGTAACACATAGGGATAGCAGAGATACAATCCCACGCCCATTACAACTGTGGCTATTGCCAGCATAACAAGGGCGTGTACACGCTCTTGTTGAGCCGCTTCTTTATCTCCTCTGCCCATATCGATGGACATACGCACAGCTCCGCCTATTCCGATTGCCAGACTGACCGCCTGAACCAGAGCGACCAAGGGCCACGCCACATTGATGGCGGCAAGGCCTGCATCTCCCATGTTCTGACCTACAAAATATCCGTCAATAATAATGAAAAGGCTGTTTAGAAGCTGACTGAACATACTGGGCAGAGCATATTTCCAAAGCTGCCTTTCAAAATTTTCAGATGTTTGCATATATTTCCTCCGCACTAAAAAGTGAACTATATAGCATATAAACTTACAATATTTATTCTATTATAATGCTAAAAGTGGAAATTTTCAATAGTATTGTATTTAAGTTATCCTTCATTCCGGCTCTTATTTTCTCAAAAATTTTTTATTTTCTATATTGACATCCCTGAAAACATATGTTATTATGCACTCAGTTAGACATCTCTAACCGCCATCGCTCCATTGTGAGCGATTTACTTCCCCCTCGCGGTTAGAGGTGGCTAACTCAAAAAGTCAAGGGAGGTTTTATCGTGTCCAACGACTTTATCGTTTTCAACTGCGCCCCCACTTTATACGGTGTTAAAGTCGGAAATCTTGTAGCGCAGCAATATACCAGTGAAAGTGAGTTAATGGAGTTTATTGACGCGCATGATCGGCTATTACGCCAAAAGGGAGTTCATGTTGTTCTGGTAAAGCAAACGAAGAAAACTGCCCTCATCTATGTTTACAGGGTAAAACAGCTGGCAAGTCTCCTCTCCCGAACGTCTGTTCAGCAGTTTCTGACGAAATTCGGGTACATAGAGTTTTCTGTAAACGGCTGTTTAAATCATCTTAAAAGCAGACTTTTGCAGGATGATTTCCCCCACGAAATAGGAGTTTTTCTGGGTTATCCTCTGGACGATATTCAGTGTTTTATTGATAAAAAAGGCGCCGACTGTCTGTGTGTAGGTATTTGGAAAGCATATAACAATATTGACAGAGCCAAACTAATCTTTGACCTCTACTCAAAATGCACAGCCTCATGCTGTCGTCGCTACGAAAACGGAACTGATATTTATCGGCTCACAGCGGCCGGTTAATAATATAAATTTTTCATTTTTAATAGAAAGGAAGTTTTATTTATGTCTAAAACTGCAATTGTTTATTGGAGCGGTAGCGGTAATACCGAGGCAATGGCCAAAGCAGTTGCCAAAGGTATAAGCGATGCAGGCGCAGTTGCCGACCTCTTCGCCGTCTCCGATTTTGATTCCTCCAAGCTCTCCGATTATACCGGATTTGCTTTCGGCTGCCCCGCAATGGGTAGTGAAAATCTTGAGGACTCCGAGTTTGAACCTGTGTGGGACAGTGTCAAAGATTCTCTCGGCGACAAGAAAGTAGTCCTCTTCGGCTCCTATGGATGGGGAGACGGAGAATGGATGCGCAACTGGGAAGAGAGCGCCCCTTGCGAAATCATCGGCACCTACATTTGTGCTGATGCTCCAGGCCCCGATGAAGAGGCCGCCTGCCGTGCTCTCGGTGCTAAAACAGTGTAAAGCGGAAACTTTTCGGCGTTACGGGGCGCAAGCCCCGTGGCGTCACACTCCTTAAATCTTCTCGTCCTTATGGACTAAACTAATACCTCTTTCTACAAATCTCTTATAAATACTTTTCATTTTTCACACCGATTCTGAATATCAATGGGGTGAGATTCAGAATCAAAAAAACAGTAATCATGTCTATACAAGCAGGCCGCAGTCAATTTGACTGCGGCCTGTTTGTTTCTTGTTTGATTATTACTTGGTCAGAACATATTCATTCATGGGCTTTATCATAAACTGGTTATAGGGGAATTTATCGGTGGTCACATAGCCAGAGGGTGCATCAATAAGCTGAGGTATGCGGTTTACAAGGGTAGCGCAGGTAAGCTCGACTGTGGCAGGCTTATTGACTATGCAGGTAGTCTCAGGCTCACCGTGGAGAGTCCACACATTTCGGTCAAACTCGTCCTTATTAAATATCTTACCCACACACTCTGTTATAAGGGTGATGCCCTCCTTAGTCTCGGTGGTAACGATTGCTCTCATGCCTGTAACGTCTCCGGCCTTTACAACCATTCCCAGAGTTTCAGACTTTAAGTCCTCCTTATCTACACAGGGTATGCACTTCTGGGTCTGAGACAGCACATGAAGTCCCAGTTTACTGCACAGCCAGCCGTTCTGGTTCCACATATAGGAGGGAATATATTCGCCGCTCTCCACAAGTCTCTTCATCTCGTCGGAGGGAGTCTCGTTATACTGGCCTATGGTCTTGTAAAATTCCTCAACAGTAAGACCTGCGCCGTGACCCTCAGCCAGAGCAAGACCGTAATCCTCTACATTATAAGACGAGCTGCCCTCAATGGTGGTTATTTTGTGGGAAGAGCCTGCAAGGTTTGTGATGAGAGTGCCCCAGTAAAGGTCGCAGTAGCCTACACCGGTGAGGGTGCAATTTCCCTCTTTTGCAAGCTTATCCAGTTTTTCGGTAATGGCAGGAGAGGAGTTCCATGGGTAAAGTGCCTCTTCGCAGGTGGAGACGGCGTTTACTCCATGCTTTGCACAGAGAGCATAGATGTCCTCGATTTCAGCCATGGTGCTTCTGGTGGCAACTATGCACACGTCGGGCTTCCATTGCCCTAAAAGTCTGTCTGCATCAGCAGAGGACTGCACCGTTACGCCAACCTTGGGGAATCCGTCCCCTATTATTTCAGAAATATCTTTACCTATATGGTTGGGATTTCTGCACATTGCTCCTACTATCTCGCCGCCGTGCTCTATAACATAGCGCATAAGATAGCGGCTCATTTTTCCTGCACCGTACTGACAAACTCTTATTTTACGTTCCATAATAATACCTCCGGAATATTTGATTTGTTGTTTGTGAGTTAATTATTTAACATTCTTTCTATGGTCTATTATACAGATTATTATTACAACAAAGTCAAGATATATTCTCTTATGTATTATTGCCAAAAAATTCAACGGGAATTTGTGTCTTATAATAAATATTCCGTGCGCTCGAATCCAGTATAGGAAAGTCCACCATAACCTCGCAGAGATAATCTCCTGCTATGCTGTAACCGCAGTCCAGCACGTAGTCCACAAGCCGTTTCACGTTTTCCTCTTCCTCTGAAAAATCCCCTGAGCAGAGGCAGGCATAGGTGGCGGCAGGCAGAATTTCCAGTCCCTCGTCCTTTTCCCAGTCATCCATAAAGAGAAACACCTCGTTTGAGTACATATTTCCTGACAAAAGGTCCGTTTTCCTTATAATTGTTCCTGTATTTGTGAAATATGAGATAGGAATATTGCTGTTCGTCAAGTGGTTTTTTAGCTGACGGAGCATATACTCGTAGCCGCCCTCATTCTGGTCAAAATAGTTAATATCACAGCTATATCTGAAAATTTTTCTCTGCGGCATAAATTCAAGGAAAATCTCCCCGTTTTTAGGTGTTGCCTCGTATTTTTTGTAATTTTCCACAGTCCTTACTATGGCGGTTCTTGAGCGTTGTAGCTGCTGAATTTTGTCGGTTAGTTTCTCAATTTGAGCCTGTAAAGTCATTTTTATACTTTGGGGATCGCTGTTTTCTAAAAGTGTGCGTATCTCCCGCAATGTCATGCCGTAGAGCTTCATATTCTGGATAAAGTCCAGTCTTGCCGACTGTATAATATGGTAGTACCTGTATCCGGTTTTCTCGTCGATATACTGAGGCTTCAACAAACCCTCTCTGTCATATAATCTCAGGGTCTGCTGAGACACATGGTTAAGCTCTGCCATCTGGCCTATTGTCAGTTTTTGAAGATCCATAAAAGTCTCTCCTTAGTATAAAGTTTACCCTATTATAATTTATAAAATGCAGGCTTGTCAATAATTTCACAGCTCTTATTTTAACCTTATAACATTTTATTCGTTTGTATTCTAAATCCCTTGATGTTATAATTTTTAAAAAGGAGACTTCTCCTGATACTAAAGACAGGAAGTGCAGGCTTCTATGTATGAATCCTTGAAAACCAAGTTTAAAGCCAAATTCAGCAGAGATGCAAAGTGGATTTTCTCTGCTCCCGGTCGCACCGAACTGGGCGGAAATCATACCGACCACCAGCGTGGGCGTGTCCTTGCGGCGGCGGTCAATCTGGACTGCAAAGCGGCAGTTGCGCCAAACGGAGAGAATATTATTCGAGTGCTGTCTGAGGGCTACCCCATGTGCGAAATTCATCTGCCTGTGGAAAATTCAGATAAGCAGGAATATGGCACTTCCCTTTCTATTATAAAAGGTATTGCCGCCCGCTTTTCTCAGCTTGGCCACCATGTTTCAGGCTTTGATGCCTACGTCTGCTCCGATGTACTTCCCGGCAGTGGACTTTCTTCCTCTGCGGCATTTGAAGTGCTGATAGCTGTAATCATAAATTATATGGGTTCCTGTGGGCTTAGTCCGGCGGAGATTGCTATGGTGGGTCAGTATGGGGAAAATGTCTATTTCGGAAAGCCCTGCGGGCTTATGGATCAGACCGCTTCTTCCGTTGGCAACATCATCGCAATAGATTTCAAAGACCCCGAAAAGCCGATTATTACACCTTTGGACTTTGATTTTTCCACCTGCGGTCACGCTCTCTGCATTATAGATTCAGGGGCGAGACACGCAGAGCTTACCGACTGCTATGCCGCCATAACGGAAGAGCTTAAAAAAGTATGCGCCTTTTTCGGAAGAGATGTTTTGCGGGAAGTTCCTGAGGCTGAATTTTACGCCAATATCGCCGCTGTTCGCAAAGCGACAGGAGACAGAGCGGTTCTGCGAGCAATTCATGTTTATGAAGAAAATAAGCGTGTTGTATCTCAGACTGAGGCGTTACAGCAGGGTGATTTCAGCCGCTTTTTAAGGCTTGTCACCCAATCCGGAAAATCCTCATGGGAGCTTTTGCAGAATGTAATCCCGGAGGGCAGAACTGAAAAACAGGAACTGGCATTTGCTCTGGCTGTGTCTGAACATCTTTTACACGGAAAAGGTGCTGTCAGAGTTCACGGCGGCGGTTTTGCAGGCACTATTCAGGCCTTTGTACCCGATAATATGCTCTCAGATTTCCGTGCAGGAATAGAAAAGCTTTTAGGTGAGGGCTGCTGTCACATGCTGAACATAAGAGCTGAGGGTGGCGTACTTTTAGAACAATGTTAAAGGAATGGAATAAATGAAAATATTACTTACCGGCTTTGACCCTTTCGGCGGTGAAAGCATCAATCCTGCGTATGAAGCAGTAAAGGAAGTCACAGCACCCGATGGTGTGGAGCTTATAAAGCTTGAGGTTCCCACCGTATTTTTCAAAGCCTTTGACTGTGTAAAAGCAGTTATAGAAGAGCAAAAGCCCGATGCTGTTATATGTGTTGGACAGGCAGGCGGCAGAAGCTCCGTAACTCCTGAACGTGTGGCTATAAACCTTATGGATGCCAAGTCTCCCGATAACGAGGGCTTTGTACCTGTTGACCAGCCCATAGTTTCAGGCGGAGAAAACGCACTTTTCTCCACACTTCCTGTAAAGAAGATAGTCTCCGCCATAAATTCAGTGGGTGTTCCCTCTCAGATTTCAAACACCGCCGGCACATTTGTGTGCAACAGTCTGATGTACGGCGTTTTAAAGCTCTGCAAAGAGAGTTTTCCCGAAACTATCGCCGGATTTATCCACGTTCCCTATATTCCACAGCAGGTAACAGACAAGCCCGACCTTCCCTCTCTTCCCCTTTCAAAAACCGTTGCAGCCCTTGAAGCCGCCGTAAAATGTGTGGCAGAAGAGATACATACTTAATAGGAAAAGGGCCTGTTGCAAAATAGGCCCACGAAAAAAAGACGAGTAAGTTTCCCCGA
>SAMEA104404097__coassemble_1088_pt1 | contig 23933 bp, 19 predicted proteins | sample SAMEA104404097__metabat2_high_PE_037 | metagenome-assembled genome bin SAMEA104404097 (sample SAMEA104404097) | Balaenoptera acutorostrata | reverse complement strand
TGCATATTCTCCACCCTGCCGATTTGCTTCTTGAATTTCTTCGTTTTCTTCTGCTCGTAATTGGAGGGCTTAATGAGACTCATCTGTCCATTTTCTTCCAGATACAGACAGTTGTCCACACTTTCATAGCCTGCATCTGCACAGACTTCCTCATACTGGCAGCCGTGCTCCTTTTTCATCTTTTGAAGTCCACCCGATAGCGGCAGGCCTCCTCGATTTTGCGGGAGGAATAAATCCCACACTGGTAGGCGTAGGCAATTACTTGGAACAGTACCGATGGGTCGACTTTCGATTTCCGTCCTTTGGACGAATAGGGTTTATACAGTCTGCTGTAATCCAGTTCCTCAAGCTGGAGCCTTGTCAGTCGGACCGGTGCGTTCTCCGGTAATAAAATTTCAGAATTCAGTGATAATACCAGTTGACCATTCCGCCCAAATGCGGTAAACTGGCAAAATATTAGATTTTTCATAACAGTTTAATTTTAACGCAAAAGAAGACGAGTAAGCAACCCCTTTCGGGAAACTTACTCGTCTTTTTTCGTGGGCCTATTTTGCAACAAACTCTTTTATATCTATTTATAAGCTTTAGATTACGGATGTTTTTCTATTATTAAATTGTTGACATGGAGAAATCTTTTTGTTATACTGCAGTTTGCGTTCTCTAACCGAGGGAGAACTTATTTTTCAACATTAGGTTAGCTTATACTAACTGAATGAAATACAGAGGGGATATAGAGATATGATGATAAACAAGCGCCTGATAGGCACTGTTGAAGAAAGCAAAAAGTACATAGCAGGCAACGTTGCTTTTCAGTTTACATCACTTATTGCCAATATTGGCATGATGTGGGCGTTGACTGACTTTATGGCAGGACTGTTCAATAATAGTTTGAGTCAGGGAGATCTAATAAGAACTGTTATAATTTCTCTAACAGCGCTTTTAGTAAAGGCTGTGTGTTCCTATGGCTCATCTAAAATGAGCTGGCTGTCAGGAAAAAGCGTCAAAATAACTCTCAGACAGTTAATATATGAAAAACTGTTGCGCCTTGGCAGCAGTTATAATGAAAAGCTTAAAACCTCGGAGGTTGTACAGGTTGCTGTTGAGGGAATAGATCAGCTTGAAAGTTACTTCGGCTCATACCTGCCACAGTTTTTTTATGCAATGATTGCACCGCTCACACTATTTATAGTGATGAGTTTCATTAACTTCCCCTCTGCCATAGTACTTCTTATATGTGTGCCGCTCATTCCTGTGTCCATTGCGGCTGTGCAGACTTGGGCGAAGAAACTGCTCTCTAAATACTGGGATCAGTACACAGGTCTGGGAGATACCTTCCTTGAAAATTTGCAGGGTCTTACCACCCTTAAAATTTATAAGGCTGATGAGGAAAGACACCGCATGATGAACATCGAGGCTGAGAAGTTCCGCAAGATTACAATGCGTGTTCTCACCATGCAGTTAAATTCCATTAGCATTATGGATCTTGTAGCCTACGGCGGTGCAGCTCTGGGAATTATTATGGCAGTAAGTCAGTTTTCAAAAGGTAATGTTGAGCTTGCAGGCTGCCTTCTTATAATCTTCCTTTCAGCTGATTATTTTATTCCTATGCGAATGCTGGGAAGCTTTTTCCACATTGCAATGAACGGCATGGCAGCTTCTGACAAAATTTTCAGACTTATTGATATGCCTGTTCCTGAGGAAAAGGGCGAGACAATAGGGGGGGACTGCTCCGTTAAAACTGAAAATCTCAGCTTCTCCTATGACGAAAGCAGAGAGATTTTACATGATGTAAATATGAACTTCCCCAAAGGCAGCTTTACAGCTGTTGTTGGTATGAGCGGTTGCGGTAAATCTACACTGGCAGGCCTTTTAATGGGCAGAAACAAAAACTATAAGGGTAATATCACCATTGGCGGAATTGAGCTTTCAAAAATAAATGAAGCAAGCCTGATGAAAAACTTCACCTATATAAGCCACCAGAGCTATCTGTTTAAAGGCACTGTTCGCCAGAACCTGCTTATGGGCGCACCTGAGGTAAAAGACAAAGAACTGATAAAAGTTTTAAAACGTGTCAATCTCTGGAACTTCTTAGAAAGCGAAAACGGCTTGGATACTCTTTTAAGTGAAAGAGCTTCAAACCTTTCCGGTGGACAGAGACAGAGACTTGCTCTTGCCCGTGCAATACTTCACGACAGCCAGGCTTACATTTTCGACGAAGCTACTTCAAACATAGACGCTGACAGTGAAAACGAAATTATGGCTGAAATATACAAAATAGCCAAGGAAAAGACAGTTATAATGATTTCCCACAGACTTTTGAATGCTGTATCTGCTGATAACATTTATGTTATGGAAAGAGGCAGACTTGTAGAAGAGGGAAAACACTCTGAACTTTTAGAGCATGACGGGGTTTATAAAAAGCTCTGGAACAAGCAGAGAGAGCTTGAAGAGTATGTGGAGGGCTGAGATGAAAAGAAGCGGATTTAAAGTAATGACAAGACTTGCGGGTCTTGTAAAGCCATTGATTGGTTTTATGTTTTTAGCAATTCTTATGGGCGTGGTCGGAAACCTCTGCGCTTCATTTATAACTATTTCGGGCGTTACCGCTGTTGCCGGACTTTTAGGATTTTCGGTTAAATGGAGCATTAAAGTTATATTTATCTCAATGGGCATTTTTGCCGTTCTCCGTGGCGTTTTGCGCTACGCCGAGCAGGCTTCAAACCACTTTATCGCTTTTAAACTCCTTGCACTTATACGAGACAAGGTGTTTGGAGCACTGAGAAGACTTGCTCCTGCAAAGCTTGAGGGACGTGACAAAGGCGACCTTATTTCCATCATCAGCTCCGATATTGAGCTTCTGGAAGTCTTTTACGCCCACACTCTTTCACCAATGGCAATAGCACTTGTATTTTCAATTATAATGATAGTCTTTATGGGCTCTTTCCACTGGCTTTTAGGTCTTATGGCAGCTGCTGCGTACATCGTTGTGGGCGTGGTTCTGCCTATATGTATTTCAAAGTTCAGCGGAGACGGCGGCTTGAATTTCAGAGTTAAATCCGGCGAGCTTTCAAGCTTTGTTCTGGATAGTCTGAGAGGACTTGACGAAATTATTCAGTATGATTGCGGAAAAGAGCGTTTATACACCATGCTTGACAAGAGCCACGAACTTGCCCAGGAGGACGGAAACCTTAAAAGCAAGGCAGGTATAGGTTCTGCAATTCTCAGCGCAATTTTAATTGCCTTTGACCTTGCTATGTTGTTTCTGTCTGCATACCTTTATTCAAAGGGCGAGATACTTTTTGACGGTGTTTTAATCTGCACAGCTGCTCTTATGAGCTCTTTCGGCCCTGTGGTTGCTCTGGCAAATCTGGGAAGTACACTTCAATATACTTTTGCTGCCGGAAACAGAGTGCTTGACATTCTGGACGAAAGTCCTGTAGTTGAGGACGTAGCAGGCAAGGAAAATGTAGAATTTGAAGGAGCTGAGTGTCAGAATCTCTCATTCTCCTATGATGGAGAAAAGATTATCTCCGACCTGAGCCTCGATATTCCTAAGGGTAAAATTGTAGGAATAGTAGGAAAAAGCGGCAGCGGTAAATCAACTCTGCTAAAGCTCTTTATGCGTTTCTGGGAGAGCGACAGCGGTAAGCTTATGATTTCTGATAAAAATATCAATGATATAAATACCGATGATCTGCGTGATATGGAAAGCTTTATGACTCAGGAAACTCATCTCTTTAAGGACAGCATTTTGAATAACCTGCTTATCGCAAAAGTCGATGCTACTATGGTAGAAGTTACCGAGGCTTGCAAAAAGGCATCTGTCCATGACTTTATCATGGGCCTGCCTCAGGGCTACAACACTGATGTAGGAGAGTTGGGTGACACTCTTTCAGGTGGCGAGAGACAGAGAATAGGTCTCGCAAGAGCATTTCTCCATGATTCTCCGTTTATGCTTTTGGATGAGCCTACAAGTAACCTTGACAGTCTTAACGAAGCAGTTATCTTGAAATCTCTCCACAAACAGCATGAAGAAAAAACAGTGGTTCTGGTTTCTCACAGACCCTCTACTATGGGCATTGCCGATAAAGTATACTCAGTAGAAAACGGGAGAGTTTCCTAAATGAAAAACATACAAAACAAAAGGGAAAGTGAAAAGCGTGTAGTTGGGCAGATGATAAAACTCTATTGCAGAAAGAAGCATCACAGCCGTGAGCTTTGCTCTGCGTGCAGTGAGCTTCTTGATTATGCAAATCAGAGAGTTAATAAATGCCCTTTTATGGAGACAAAGACCTTTTGCTCCAACTGTAAAGTCCATTGCTATAAACCGGAGATGAGAGAACGAATTAGAGAAGTTATGCGCTTTTCCGGTCCCAGAATGATATTCTATCACCCCTATCTCGCAATAAAGCACTTAGTACTTTCTATGAAAGAGAAAAGGAGATTAAATAATGAACATTAAGAGACTTGCTTTCCTTATCGTCGGTCTTGTAAGTCTTGGAGTTGGCGCACTGGGTGCGGCTCTCCCGTTACTTCCGGCTTTCCCTTTCCTGCTTCTGTCGGCCTGTTGCTTCGGCAAAAGCTCAGAACGCCTGCATACATGGTTTATAGGCACAAAGCTTTATAAAAATAATCTTGAAAGTTATGTTGCCGGAAAGGGTATGACAAGAAAAACCAAGGTTAAAATAATGCTCATGGTCACGGCCTTAATGAGCGTAGGTTTTATTATGATGCACGCAGTTACCGCCGGACGGATTGTTCTGGTTCTGGTTTGGGTGTTCCATGTCGTTTATTTTACATTCGGAGTTAAAACCATCTTACCCGAGGCGGAAAACGAGTAATACTTACAGTTGACAAAAAAGAAATAGCGTGGTATAATGAATTTATTTTAAAAAGCGCTGTGAAAAGCAGGAGTACGCAAATAAGTGATTTCAGAGAGGAAGCGGTTGGTGTGAGCTTCTATGAGCTGTTGCGGAAGGTCGGCTTGGAGCGCCCGAGGTGAAGGGATAACCTGTGTAGCTTCGGCGTATGCCTGCGTTAATGGTCAATTGAGTGCCGTAAAAACGGAATTCAGGTGGTACCACGGATTTATCCGCCCTGAAGCAATGAAATGCTTCAGGGCGTTTCTATTTTTATAAAGGAGAGAGTGTAAATGAAAGAGCTTCCAAAGGTTTACGAACCAAAAGCAGTCGAAAAGAAAATTTATGACATGTGGGTGCAGGGCGGCTATTTCAAGGGCAATGTAGATAAAGATAAAAAGCCCTTCTCCATAGTCATGCCTCCTCCCAATGTTACAGGTCAGCTTCATATGGGTCATGCACTTGACTCCACTTTGCAGGATATTCTGATCCGCTACAAGCGTATGCAGGGTTATTCCGCACTGTGGATTCCCGGTGTTGACCATGCTGGTATTGCTACCCAGATAAAGGTTGAGGAAGTTTTAAGAAATCAAGAGGGTCTTACCCGTTACGATCTGGGCAGAGACGAGTTCTTAAAGCGTGTATGGGCTTGGAAGGAGCAGTATGGCGACAGAATAGTCGAGCAGCAGAAGAGCATGGGTGTTTCCTGTGACTGGGATAGAAGTCGTTTCACAATGGACGATACCTGCGCTAAAGCTGTCAGAGAAGCATTCTGCGAGCTTTACGACAAGGGACTTATCTATAAGGGCAACCGTATTATCAACTGGTGTCCCCATTGCCAGACAGCACTGTCTGATGCAGAGGTTGAATACAAAGATATTCCCGGTTCTTTCTGGTATATAAGATACCCCATAGAGGACTCCGATGAGGAATTCATAATAGCAACTACCAGACCTGAAACTATGCTTGGTGATACCGGTGTTGCTGTTAACCCAGAGGATGAGAGATACAAGCACCTTGTTGGTAAAAACGCTATTCTGCCTCTTGTTGGCAGAAAGCTTCCCATTGTTGCTGATGATTACGTTGAGCTTGGCTTTGGTACAGGTGCTGTTAAGATGACTCCCTGCCACGACCCCAACGACTATGAAGTTGGTCTTCGTCATAATCTGGAACAGATTAAGGTTATTGATGAAAACGCCAAGATCATTAACGGTGGTAAATATGACGGTATGGACAGATACGAGGCAAGAAAGGCTATCGTAGCTGACCTTGAAGAGCAGGGCTACCTTGTAAAGGTTGAGCCTTACAGCCATAACGTCGGTACTTGCTACCGCTGTGGTACTGTTGTTGAGCCTCTCACAAGTCCCCAGTGGTTTGTCAAAATGGCTCCTCTTGCTGAGAAAGCAATTAAGGTTGTTAAAGACGGCAGGATTAAGTTCGTACCTGAGCGCTTTACCAAGACCTATCTTAACTGGATGGAAAATGTCCACGACTGGTGCATTTCCCGTCAGCTCTGGTGGGGACATCAGATTCCTGCATGGTACTGCGATGAATGCGGTCATATAACTGTTTCTCGTGAGGATGCAACAGAGTGTGAGCATTGCCACAGCAAGAAAATCCACAGAGAAGAGGATGTTCTGGATACTTGGTTCTCCTCGGCTCTCTGGCCTTTCTCCACTATGGGCTGGCCTGAAAAGACCGAGGAACTTAAATACTGGTATCCCACCAGTGTTATGGTCACCGGTTATGATATAATCTTCTTCTGGGTTGCAAGAATGATTTTCTCCGCTATGGAGCAGATGGACGAAGAACCCTTTAAGACTGTATTTATCCACGGTCTTGTCCGTGACAGTCAGGGAAGAAAAATGTCCAAGTCTCTGGGCAACGGCATTGATCCTCTGGAAATGATAGATAAATACGGCGCAGATGCACTTCGCTTCAACCTGATAACCGGTAACTCTCCCGGAAACGATATGCGTTTCTATGTAGAGAAGTGCGAGGCTATGCGTAACTTCTGCAATAAGATTTGGAACGCTTCTCGTTTTGTTATGATGAACCTGACCATAGACAAAAACGAGCTTCCTGAAAAGCTTGAAACTGAGGATAAATGGATACTCAGCAAGCTCAACGACGTTACCAAAGAAGTCTGCGACAACATGGATAGCTTTGAACTGGGAGTTGCAGCAGGTAAGATTTACGACTTTATCTGGGATAGCTTCTGCGACTGGTATATAGAGCTTACAAAGCCCCGTCTCAACGGCGACAATGAAGAGCTGAAAATCTCCGCTCAGAAGGTTCTGCTCTACGTTCTCACTGAGATACTGAAGCTTCTCCACCCCTTCATGCCTTTCATTACTGAAGAAATCTGGCAGGCACTGCCTCACAATGGCGAAGCTCTTATGGTTGAAGCTTACCCTGAGTTCTCTGAAAAACTCAGCTTCCCTCAGGATGAGCAGAACTTTGAGATGGTTATGACCGCTATTAAGGCTGTCAGAGCAAGAAGAAGTGAAATGAATGTTCCTCCCTCCAGAAAGGCAAGACTGTATATCGTAACCGACAAGCCTCAGCCCTTTACTGACGGCGAGAGCTTCATTAAAAAGCTTGCTTATGCAAGTGAAGCCATTGTATCTTCTGAAGCTCCCGAAGGCAGCGAGAATATGGTTTCCGTTATCACTGATAATGCCCGTATGTTTATGAATATGGCGGAACTGGTTGATCTCCAGAAAGAAAAAGAAAGAATAGAAAAAGAACTTGAAAAGGCTGAAAAACAACTTCAGGCTCAGATTGGAAAGCTCTCTAACGAGAATTTCGTTACAAGAGCGCCGGAGAGCGTTGTAAATGTTGAGAGAGAGAAGAAAGCAAAACTTGAAGCTCTCATAGAAAATCTTAAGACCAGTCTTGAAAATCTGGGAAAATAATTTAATATTACTAAAGGCCACTTTTTAGTGGCCTCAGCTTGTGAAAGAACCCCTGTTTTCTCCTAATGAAAACAGGGGTTCTTTCACATACTTAGACTTCCATTAGGGAAGTCTAATTTTTTTACTTATTTTTGAGTTCTTTTCTTTTCAGCAACAAGACCGCTGATGGTTTTAGGTACGTTTTTTACAACTCTGCCGAGAGTATTGAAATAGCCTTTACTCTTATAGTCACTGACCTTTTCCAGATGAATTGCATCAAATTTGCACCTTGTGGTGCAGATACCACAGCCTATGCACATATAATCATCCACCACAACAGCTCCGCAGCCCAGACAGCGATCTGCTTCTTTTTTAATCTGCTCTTCTGTAAGAATTCCACGCAAATCTTTAAAGGTCTTTTTGGCTTCTTCGGGTGTTGCATTATTTGTTTTCTGGCGTGGTGTTGTATCAAATCCGTCAATGGCTATTGCTACATTTCCGGTATCAATAGGCTTGTAGTCCCGTCTGTCACGGCCGGCAGTCAGGCTCTGACCCTCATGGACGAAACGGTGAATGGAGACTGCACCCTGTTTACCGGCTGCAATGGCATTGATTGCAAAGCTTGGGCCTGTGACAACATCACCGCCGGCGAATATATCGGGCTGACCTGTCTGATATGTAAAACCGTCTGCTATAACATTGCGTTTGGGGCCAAACTGTATGGCTGTGCCTTTTTCAATGCCGCACATATCTATCTGCTGACCGATAGAAGATATAACAGCGGAAACTTTCATAGTATGGAATTTGCCTGTTCCAACGGGCTTTCTGCGTCCCTTTTCATCGGGAGCGCCAAGCTCCATAAGTTCAACTTTAAGCTCCTGAGCTTTACCGTCTCCGATAATTTCAGCAGGAGCTGCAAGGAACATAAGCTTTACGCCCTCGTCCACGGCTTCCAGAATTTCGTCCTCAGCAGCTGGCATTTCTTCTCTGCCTCGTCTGTACACCAAGGTGACATTTTCAGCACCCAGACGGAGTGCGGTTCTGGCAACATCTATTGCCACATTTCCACCACCTATAACTGCTACGTCATTTCCGATTTCAGGCTTTTCACCTAAATTTACAGCTTTAAGGAAATCTATGCCTGTGTATACTCCCGCTAAATCGTCACCCTTGCAGCCCACAGAAACTCCCTTTGAAGCACCGATACCAAGATAGAAAGCTTTATAGCCATCATTACGCAACTGGTCAAGAGTTATATCAGTTCCAACTTCAACTCCGGTCTTGAATTCAACGCCCAATTCACGCAGTACGTCTATTTCAGCGTTCACAACATCTCTTTCAAGACGGAATGAGGGAATACCCATAGTGAGCATTCCACCGAGAATTTTTTCTCGCTCAAATACAGTGACAGGGTAGCCCTTTACTGCGAGGTAGTAAGCACAGCTCAATCCAGCAGGGCCTGCGCCTATTACGGCGATTTTCTGGGGATATGGTTTTCCTATCTGGTTTACAATCTTGGGTACAAAACGGGTTTCAGCGTTAAGGTCTTTTTCTGCGATAAACTTTTTAATATCATCTATTGCTATGGGTGAATCAAGCTTACCTCTTGTACAGGCGTCCTCACAAGCTCTGTTGCATATACGACCGCAGACAGCAGGGAAGGGGTTTTCATGCTTTATAAGCTCCAGTGCTTCTCTGTATCTTCCCTCAGCTGCAAGCTTGATATAAGCCTGCACAGGAATATGAGCGGGGCAGGCGCTCTTACACGGAGAGGTTCCTGTTTCTACCACGTCGGAGCGGTTTTCACGGAAGTCCGGATTATAACTGCTCTTTTTTAGAATAGATGTTTTAGCCTCAAAGTTGGGGTCTTTAATCTCAACGGGCTTTATTTCAGTAAGCTTCTGACCTAATTTAAGAGCGTTTGTCTGGCAGAATTCCACGCACTGACCGCAGGCAACGCACTTATCTCTATCAACTACTGCTGTAAAGTTTGAACGCATTCCGTCAGGCTTGCGGAACATTTCAGCCACACGGAGGGAGAAGCAGGAACAGCCGCAGCAGTTACATATGGCATCTACGCTGTCAAAGCCGGGTGTCTGGTTCACCTCATGGACAAGACCGTTTTCTTCTGCACGTTTTAATATCTCGTAGGCTTCTTCCTTACTTATAAAGCGGTGTTCGCCTGTTTTAGCAAAGGTTCGAGCATTGTCGTTTAGGTACATGCACATATCTTCTTCCAGATGTCCACAACCCTCACCCATAAGGCGTCGTGTACGGCGGCAGGAACAGGGACCAACAGATATGGCATCTGCCTTTTCGATTATAGATGCAATCTCATCATATTCGGCGGTACGGGTGTTATTTTCGATAGCACTCATTACCGGCATTACACGGACAAAGGACATGCCACGCCCCAGAAGCGGCACAAGGGGTTCAAAGCGTTTCCTTGTATATTCCTCGAAGCATTCTGCAAGAACCGGATTTGCCTCGCACAGCTCACGGTTACTAAGAATGTCCTCGATAATTCCGGGAACCCAGTTGGTGTAGAAATAGCCAAGTTTACCGTCGGACATTGTTTTCGAGTGAATAACGCCTACCTGTACAATCTGGTCAATAAGAGCCTGAGTCTCCTTTAAATCTCTCTTACAGCGGCGAGACAAATCCTCAGCCGAGCGGGGAGTGTTGAAGCGCATATGGCTCATAACATCGCACATGTCATCGGTAAGCGCTAAATCGAGAACCACATACTCCGGGTCTTCATAACCGATGCCGGTGTATGTCAGACTTTCCAGACTGATTTTTGAGGCCAGTTTAAGAATATTAGGCCGTTTCGGTCTGTTTGTTTTGGTTTTCATGTTAATCCCCCTTTAACATTTTTTCCTGTTATACTATATGTTAATTATATCACATGCCTATACTATAAGCAATCATATTGCCTGTAATATTTGGTTTAAATTAAAGTTCAGAATAAAACTTATGAAAAACTTAAGAAATCCGCCAGTAAATTTAAGGGACAGAAAAAATTTTTTCTGATATAATAATATTTGCATTTAGATGATGAAGGGAAGGCTCAAAATGACATCTTCCGTACTTATAGTAGATGATGAAAAAGAGATTGCAGATCTGGTGGCGCTGTACCTTAAAAACGAGGGGTTTACCATATATAAATATTATAATGCCACTGATGCCCTTAAATGTATTAACGAGAACAACATTGATTTGGCTATTTTAGATGTAATGTTACCGGATATGGACGGTTTTGAGCTTTTAAGCAGAATAAGAGGAAAATACTTCTTCCCAATAATTATGTTAACCGCAAGAGTGGAAGATATGGATAAAATAACAGGCCTCAGTCTTGGGGCGGATGACTATATAACAAAGCCGTTTAATCCTCTCGAGGTAGTAGTTAGAGTTAAAACTCAGTTAAGACGTTACAGGCAGTATAATAAAAACAGCTCAGAGATTGAGGAAGCTTCACACAGAATAGATATACGGGGGCTTACTATTGATAAGGACAGCCACAAATGCTGGCTGTATGAAAAGGAGCTGAATTTTACTCCTATCGAATTTTCTATTCTCTGGTATTTATGCGAAAATCAGGGAAAGGTTGTTTCAACGGAGGAGCTATTTGAAAACGTCTGGGGCGAAAAATATTTAGACAGCAATAATACTGTTATGACCCATGTGGCGAGACTGCGGGAAAAAATGGGCGAACCTGCCAGAAAGCCTAAATATATAAAAACTGTATGGGGAGTTGGATATACCATTGAGTAATAAAGATAAACCTAAAAACAGCAGACTCAAAAGCAGAAACAGAAGAGATTTTATGACCTGTATCCTTGCGGAAATTGCATATACAGCGGCACTCTTATTCTGTATGATAATGGGCAGTGAATTGTGTAATTCTGTAATTTGGTATTGGGAAAACCCAGTATATAGAATGTTAAAATATGTAGAACTCAATGCTGCATACATTATAGGTCCATTACTGCTTTGCGGCTGGATTTTAATTTCTTGCCGCTTCAATTCAAAGATGTTACGTCAACTGGATGAAGTGGCTACTGCTGCGGGAAAACTGGTATCTCAACCGGAAGAGCCGATTATTTTATCGGAAGATTTAGCAGATATAGAGAGCGAACTTAACATAGTTCGGGAAAAGGGGTTAAACAATGCCAGAGCCGCAAAAGAGGCGGAACAGCGAAAAAATGACCTTGTAGTTTATCTGGCCCATGACCTTAAAACACCGCTTACAAGCGTAATCGGTTATCTCAGCCTTCTTCGTGATGAACCGGAGATTTCAGTTGAAACGAGAGAAAAATACGAGAGTATAGCTCTTGAAAAGGCAGAGAGACTGGAAGAGCTTATAAATGAATTCTTCGATATAACTCGCTTTAACCTCAGCAATATAAGTATTGAAGTGGAAAACACAAATTTGAGTTTGATGCTGCAACAGATTTCAAATGAATTCATTCCCATTCTGAGAGAGAAAAATCTCAGCATAAAAGAGAATATTGACGAACAAATAAATGTTCTCTGCGACAGAGATAAGCTTGAACGGGTTTTTGATAACCTTTTGCGAAACGCCGTAAACTATTGTTATGATAACTCCGAAATAAGGCTTTCTCTAAAATCACAGGGCGATTATGCAGTTATAAAAATAGAAAACACCGGTAAGACTATACCGCCTGAAAAGCTCAATAGAATATTTGAACAGTTCTTCCGTCTGGACTCATCTCGCTCCACAAAAACAGGCGGTGCAGGTTTGGGCCTTGCAATAGCAAAAGAAATAGTTGAACTTCACCAAGGAACTATTACAGCCGAAAGCAATAATGAAATTACAAGCTTTACAGTCAAGCTTAAGAAAAACGTAAGAAATAATTAAACACTTCTCAAGTTGTATTTAAGCCTGACTTAAAACATAAAACTTCCTGTTATGGTATGATAAATACCGAAACAGGGAGTTTTTTGCTCCTTAAAGGAGGCTTGTTAGGATGGCAAGAAAAAGAATTACCCAGCTTATGCCTTGGCTGTTACCTATAAGAAAATGGCAGAGAAAGATGTTCTTCTATGCAAAAATGCGCTTTGACAAAAACCGCTATGCAAGGACTATCGAAAGCAGTCCTTTTCCTTATTTGCTGTTTGAGTCTGAATGTGAAATGTACAATAAAAATACAGGCTGCGAGATGAAATATCAGGAGAATAAGGTTTACAACCTTAAGCTTGCGGCAAAGAAACTTAACGGACTTGTTATAAAGCAGGGGGAGTGCTTTTCCTTCTGGCAGATTCTGAGATATGCCGACAGAGAAACGCCGTATAAAGAGGCACTGGCTGAAATTGACGGAAAGCTTGTGACTGAATACGGCGGAGGACTGTGCATGATGAGCAATCTGCTTTTCTGGCTCTTTCTCCATACTCCGCTGAAAGTAACAGAGCGTAAGGGACACGGTAAGAAAGATTTTCCCGAACCGCCCAGCGATGCAGTATTGGGAGTAGACGCAACTGTTGCAGAAGGCTGGATAGATTTGAAAGCTACAAACAATACAGACTACGCTTTTCAGATAAAGATAGATTTTGACGATGAACATATTATAGGCAGAATTTACAGCGACAGAAACACAAACCTCAACTATAAAATTCTGAATAAAAATCTGAGCTATTTTGAACGCAACGGAAAGATTTTCGAAGAATGCGATATTGTTCGGCAAACCATAGGAAAAGACGGAAATCCCATAGCAGAGGAAAACTTATATAAAAATGAGTGCGAGATAAATTATGAACTGCCTTTAGGGACAGAGATAAAGAAAGGGTAATAAAAATGGATAAATTAAAGATATGTGTAATATTCGGTGGCTGCTCTCCTGAGTATCCCGTTTCTCTCCAGTCGGCAGCGGGACTTATAGACAGCATGGACAGAGAAAAATTTGAGCCTATTCTTTTAGGAATAACAAAAGAGGGAAAATGGCTTTACTATGATGGAGACACTGTGGGTATGCGCTTAGACACATGGTGGTTGAATAACGCCGTGAGCGCAACACTTTCACCTGATATGGGAAGTCGTGAGCTTCTGGTACTTGAAAATGAAGTCAGACATATAAAGCTTGATGCGATCTTTCCTGTGCTTCACGGCGAAAACGGCGAGGACGGAAGTGTACAGGGGCTGTGCCAGCTTTCCGGAATTCCGCTCATAGGCTGCAAGACACTGTCATCTGCACTGTGTATGGATAAAATCAGAGCGCATGAACTGGTGTCACTCCAAAATGTTGCAACGTCAAAGGCGTTGGTGTTTGATGCGCCCCTTGATTTTGAAAAGCTCAGTAAGAAAGCCGAGGAACTGGGTTATCCTTTATTCGTTAAGCCTGTAAGAGCGGGTTCTTCCTTTGGAATATCCAAGGTGCAGGACAGAAATCACCTGAAAGATGCTGTAATTGAAGCCCTTAAATTCGACAGCAGAGTTATATTGGAAGAAAATATCGAGGGCGTAGAGATAGGCTGCGCCGTAATGGGCAGAAATGAGCTGATAACAGGAGAGCTTGACGAGATTGAACTCAGCAAAGACTTTTTTGACTACGGAGAAAAGTACAGCCTTAAAAGCTCAAAGATACACGTTCCAGCAAGAGTTACTCAGGAAAAGGCTGCAGAAATAAAAGAGACGGCTAAAATCATTTATAAAACTCTTGATTGCGACGACTTCGCAAGAGTTGATATGTTTTTAAAACCGGACGGCAAAATCTATTTTAATGAGGTTAATACCATTCCCGGATTAACACCTCACAGCCGTTTTCCGGGCATGATGAAAGCGGCAGGCTTTGAAATGAAAGAGCTTGTAAGCAAAATTATTTTGGATTCACTTAACGGATAAGGTGAAAGTATGAGTATACGGGAATATTTAATTGATTTCTCCAAGGGAAACGAACTCAATAATCTATGGAGACTTTATAGAAATCGGGAAAATTCAAAGGGAATTTTACGCAGTATATACACTTTCCTTATGTGCCGCTCCGCCACAAAACACGGCGGATACATTGGACCCGGTGCAAAGCTTTGTGATGTTCCGTCCCTGCCTCACGGCTTGCACGGCATATACATTTCACGCTATGCGACAATAGGAAGAAACTGCCGGATATACCAGAATGTGACCATAGGTGAGGTTGATGGAAAAGCGCCCGTAATAAGAGACAACTGCCTTATAGGTGCAGGCGCTACCCTTGTGGGTGGAATACATATCGGAAACAATGTGAAAGTCGGAGCGGGGGCAGTTGTCAGCGAAGATTTACCCGATAACTGCACCGCAGTTTCTCAGAAACCCAGAATTATAGGGAGGGGTTCGTAAAATGAACGGAGAAGTCTGCCCCAAAGGCAGAGCGTGGATAGAGATAAACGGAGAAAATCTTCGTTACAATGTTTTGAATTTAAGCCGACTTCTTCCAAAGGGAGCAAAGTTTATGCCGGCTTTAAAGGCCAATGCCTACGGTCACGGAGCAGGTATAATAGGCAGAGAACTTAACAAAATGGGAATTGATAAGTTTTGTGTGGCTGCTGCGGAGGAGGGCGTTGAGCTTCGGGAAGAGGGCGTAAAAGGCGAGATTCTCATATTAGGCTATACTGCGCCGGAAAATTTTGAACTCCTCAAAAAATATGACCTGAACCAAAGCGTTCTTGACTATGAATATGCAAAGCTGCTAAATGCCTATACTGAACCTGTTAAGGTACATATTGCCGTTGACACGGGAATGAAACGAATAGGGGAGAGTGCAGAAAATTTTGACAGGATATGCGAGATGTTCCGTATGCAGAATTTGGATATAAACGGAATATTTACCCACCTGTGCGTGTCGGACAGTAAAACGCCCTCAGATAGTAAATTTACATATGCACAGGGAGAAAAATTCTGGAACGTAGTAAAAAGATTAAACGGTCTTGGTTATAATCCCAAAACCCATCTTTTAGGCAGTTACGGCCTTTTAAATTATCCTGAGCTTGGCGGCGACTATGCGAGGGTAGGAATTGCAATGTACGGCATACTGAGCAAAAAAGAGGACTTGAATTTCTGCCCAGTGAAGTTAAAACCTGTAATGGAGCTTAAATGCAAGGTGACTGCTATAAAGAGCCTGAATGCAGGAGACGGAGCGGGGTATGGTCTTGATTACAGAGCAGATAAACCCTCGAAGCTTGCGGTTCTTTCCATAGGCTACGGCGACGGACTGCCTCGAGAGCTTTCTAACGGTGCAGGTTCAGTGCTTATAAACGGTCAGAAAGCTACCATAGTCGGTAGGATATGTATGGATCAGTGCTTTGCGGATATTAGCGATATTCAGAATATACATTGCGGCGATACAGCTGTTATAATAGGAAAATCAGGAGATATGCAGATAAGTGCCGAAGAGATTGCGGCAGAGGCAGGAACGATAACAAATGAACTTTTGAGCAGAATGGGTTCACGGCTTCACCGAATTCGGGTTTAAATTTGTTAAAGCTACAAGACTAAAGAGCTTTCGTTAAGTTGCGATAATTACTTTATGAGTCAAAAATACCGAGGGTACTATATAAGCAACCCTCGGTAATGTTATAATTTTCTGCTATTTGTCTTCAAATACATGGATTTCTTTAATATTGAAATCAAGTCCGGTCAGAACTGTTTTTTCAAAACTGCCGCAGTTTGGGCAGTAACCCTCATTTGCAACCACATTGAAAATTTCGTCGCACTCGTCACATTCAGCCATGCCGGGGACCATCTCGATAATGAGCTTTGTATCTTTTAATGGCGTTTCATCAGCGACAACCGGATATAGCTTTTCAACGTATTCAGGAACAACAAGTGACAGCTCGCCGATTTCGCAGACTATTTCGTCTATATGCCTTACATTATTTTCTTTAGCGTAGTCCAAAACAGTCTTGCACATACTTCTAACTATGCCAATTTCATGCATATTAAGTCACCAGATTTCACTTCTTGATTTTTTTCCTCTCGGTAATAATGTTACCTATGGCTTTAGGAGTATTGCCTACTACCCGGGTAAGAGTGTTAAAGTAACCTCTACCGTGGTAATCACTGACTTTTTCAAGATGAATAGCATCAAACTTACATCTTGTGGTGCATATACCGCAGCCAATGCACATGTAATCATCAACCACAACGGCGCCACAGCCAAGGCAGCGGTCTGCTTCTTTCTTTATCTGCTCCTCAGTGAGAACACCACGGAGATCCTTGAAAGTCTTTTTAGCCTCAGCAGCACGACCGTTCTGAGCCTTCTGGCGTGGGGCGGTATCAAAGCAGTCAAGAGATACGGCTACATTATTGGTGTCAAGCGCCCTATAGTCTCTGTTATCACGCCCCAGAACAAGGCTCTGACCGCTGTGTACATAGCGGTGAATGGAGACAGCGCCTTCTTTACCGGCAGCAATAGCATCAATAGCAAACTTGGGACCTGTAACAACGTCACCACCTGCGAAAACATCGCTCTGACCTGTCTGATAGGTTGCGGCATCTGCAAGAACATTACCCTTGGAGCCAAACTGCATTGTGGTGCCTGCATCTATTCCACACATATCTATCTTCTGACCTATGGAGGAGATAACGGCAGAAACTTTCATTGTTTCAAACTTGCCTGTACCTACGGGCTTTCTGCGACCCTTATCGTCAGTAGCACCAAGTTCCATGATTTCAAGTTTCAGCTCCTCAGCCTTGCCGTTGCCAGTGATTTCCACAGGAGCGGCGAGGAAACGGAACTTAACGCCCTCTTCCTCAGCTTCCAGAACTTCGTCGTCAGCGGCGGGCATTTCATCTCTGCCACGGCGGTATACAAGAGTTACATTCTTTGCACCGAGACGGACAGCAGTTCTTGCAACATCTATTGCCACATTACCTCCGCCGATAACTGCCACGTCGTCTCCGACTGTGACTTCTTCATCCAGATTTACAGCTTTGAGGAAGTCAATGCCGGTATATACGCCAGGGAGATCATCACCCTTGCAGCCAACGGAGACACCCTTGGAAGCCCCGATACCCAGATAGAATGCCTTGTAACCATCTTCACGGAGCTTATCAAGTGTAATGTCTTTTCCAACTTCAACGCCGGTCTTAAACTCAACGCCCATTTCCTTTAGAATGTCGATTTCTGCGTTTACAACGTCTCTTTCAAGTCTGAATGAGGGAATGCCCATAGTGAGCATACCGCCCAGCATCTTTTCCTTTTCAAATACGGTTACAGGATAGCCCTTGACTGCAAGGTAATATGCACAGCTCAAACCAGCAGGACCTGCGCCTATAACGGCGATTTTCTCGGTGTAGGGTTTGCCGGTAGTTGTGAGCATTTTTGGCACGAAACGAGTTTCACTGTTCAAATCCTTTTCTGCTATGAACTTCTTAATATCGTCAATAGCTATAGGAGAGTCAAGCTTACCTCTGGTACATGCGTCCTCACATGCCTTGTTGCAGATACGACCGCATACGGCAGGGAAGGGGTTTTCAGTTTTGATAAGTTCCAGAGCTTCTTTATATCTGCCCTCAGATGCAAGCTTAATATAACCCTGTACAGGAATATGAGCGGGGCAGGCACTCTTGCATGGAGATGTACCTGTTTCTACTACGTCAGTACGATTCGTACGGTAGTCAATGTTATATGTACTTCTCTTTAACATAGAAGCCTTGGCTTCCTTTTCTCTGTCAACTATTTCAACAGGTTTAATCTCGGTGAGCTTCTGACCCAGTTTCAATGCATTTGTCTGGCAGGTCTCAACACACTGGCCGCAGGCAACGCAGTTATCTTTAATTACAACGGCTTTGAAGTTGGAACTCATGCCCTCAGGTTTACGGAACATTTGAGCTATACGCAGAGAGTAGCAGGAACAGCCGCAGCAGTTACAGATAGCTGTTGATTCCTCAAAACCGGGGGTCTGGTTTACTTCGTGTACAAGGCCGTTATCCTCGGCACGCTTCAAAATTTCGTATGCCTCTTCTTTGGAGACAAGACGGTGTTCACCAGTCTTGGAGAAGTTTATGGCGTTATCATTTAAGTACATGCACATATCTTCTTCAAGGTGCCCGCAACCTTCGCCCATCAGACGGCGGGAACGACGGCAGGAACATGGACCAACGGAAATAGCCTTTGCATTTTCAATCAGCGTTGCTACTTCATCATAAGATGCGGCGTGGCTGTTATTTTCTATTGCACTCATAACAGGCATTACACGCATAAAGAACATACCACGACCCATAAGCGGGACAACAGGTTCAGGTCTCCGTCTTGCATATTCCTCGAAGCATTCAGCCAGTACAGGATATTCCTCGCACTGCTCGTTTTTACTTAGAACACCCTCCATAATGCCGGGAACCCAGATGGGATAGTAGTATCCGTTTTCGCCGTTCTTGTCGACTACACGGACAACGCCACAGTCAACAAGCTGGTCCATAATACGTTGAGTTTCATAGAGATCCTTTTTGCAGCGTCTGGACAATTCCTCAACTGTACGTGGGGTTTCCAAACGCATATGCATCATAACATCACACATTTCATCGCTTATAATAGGCTCCAAAATTTTATACTCCGGATCGTTATATGTAATACCGGTGTAAGTAAGGCTCTCAAGGCTTATCTTTGAGGCAAGCTTGAGAATGTTTGGTCGTTTACCCATGATAATCCCCCTTGTTAAATTGTGTTAGTATTATGAGATATTTTAACTATATCATAGTTGTAGAATATATGCAATCTGTCATTTAATTGACGATGTATAAAAACAGCAGAATATACCTGCATAATCAGGAAAACGTATAAACAAAGGCTGTCTAAAGGGAAACTTGATTTATTAACAATTATACTATATACTCTTAAAAACAGAATAAATCTGTTAAATGTTTTGTTAGGAGTGCTGTATGGAAGAACTGCCTTATGAAATAGAAAGAAAATTTCTTATAGAATATCCGTCTCAGAATTTTATCTCAGCTTCCGAGGATATAAGCGACATTGTGCAGACCTATCTTGTCACTGAGGAAAAGGGAGTTACCGAAAGAGTACGGAAAAGAACAAAAAAAGGTAAATCCGTTTTCACTCATACCAGAAAAATGCGGGTAAATGATATGCGGCGTATCGAGTATGAGGACGAAGTAAACGGGCAGAAATATAATGAGCTTTTAAAAAGAACTGATGAGTGCAGAAATGTTATAATAAAAAAGCGTATCTGCCATAATTATAAGGAACAGCTTTTTGAAATTGACCTGTTTTCATTCTGGAATGACAGAGCTGTAATGGAGATAGAGTTGAAAGATGAAAACCAAGCGGTAGAGTTCCCACCTGAAATAAAAATTTTAAAAGAGATTACTTCAGATAAAAGATATACAAACGCTTCATTGGCAAGGGAAATTCCCATGGATAAGCTATCAGGGAACTTAAAAGCCGTGAAAGCGTCAAAGTGACATAGCAACCTGATTTGGAATAAAAAATATTCCATATTATTATAGTAAGAAAGGAACATCAAAATGAAGAAAATATTAACGCTTGCATTATGCCTTGTTATGGCATTCTCAATGGCGGCCTGCGAGGAACTGGAGACATTAAAGAACGTAGAACTTCCTCCACCTCCCACAGCAAAAGAAGTAGAGGAAACACCTGAAAGTCCTGCTCCCTCTCCTGAAGCTAAGGAGAAAGCCGTTGAAGAAGTAAAGGCAGAACCTGTGGAAAATCTCATAATCGTGAGAAATGAAAAAACAGTTATGCAGGACTATGACCCTGCCGAGGGAACTCAGCTTATCCTGACATTCTCTTACGATACTCCTAAAGTATATATAGAAGGCAGAGACGATGTCACCGCAAAGATAAACGAGTATATCGGTATTCTGGACGATACCTACTACACAGGCGCTACCGGTACAGCGTATGATATTGCAGCTCCGGTAGGCTACAATATACTCCTCCAGGAAGCACAGGATAATTTCACCTATTACCATAACAACAACGTAGATAATGTATCTCTTGAGTTCTCTTCGGTAAGAGACTTTGATGTAGAGCGTGGCGACGGTAATGTGTTGAGCCTTGTGTTCCACACCTCCACATATACAGGAGGTGCTCACGGTAACTATGTTGATACAGCATATGTTTTCGATACCCAGACAGGCGAGAGACTTACTCTTGCAGACCTCAGCTCTGATTATGATGCTTTTGCAGCTTTCCTGACTGAACACATGGTTGAGATGGCAAAGAGCAATGAAAGCTATAAGGAGCAGGTTACCAATATTACCACTGAAGAATATGCAGAGAATTTTGCTAAACTTCTGAGAGACGGCAGCTGGTATTTTAATAATGAGGGTCTGGTTATATTCTCCTTTGCAGAGGAATTCGGCTCCTATGATGCCGGCATAGTAAGCTTCACCATTCCCTATGCCGAACTTGAGAGCAAGATTGACGAAAGATTTATTCCTGCGGCAAAGAACGGAAACGGTGAATTCCAGCTCAGCGCTATGAAAGATGTGCCCAATGGTTCATTCGAGATGATAGACAAGCTTAACATTCTTCCGGAAGGAGTAGAGGGTGAAGAACTTTGCCTCAGTGCTAAGGGCAATGTTTACGATGTAGAACTTGTAAACGTAAGCTATGCGGACAAATTCTACGAGCTTGAACCCCTGTGGTACGCAAGTGAAATGGGAGACAGCGCATTGCAGCTTCTCGCTGTAATTCCTGAAGGTGTTCCCAATCTTATGCTCAAATATCGTCTTGCAGACGGCACAGAACAGCGTTTTCTCATATCCCAGAGTGGACAAAACGGAAACTTTACCCTTGTAAATGACGATATAGAAGCAGTAGGATAAAAAACTGTAAAAAACTCAAAAAAATAGCGGATTGTTATTGACATTTGACTAATAGCATGTTATTCTATTATAGCCGCATTGAAGGGGTAATTGAAAGAAGACTTAGCTCCACCCCAAAAGCGAGACCTTGAGAATTGGAGGATACCATAATGAAGCATGCAATCATCGTGACCGGCGGCAAGCAGTATCGTGTTGCCGAGGGCGACGTTATTTATGTCGAGAAGCTTGATCTGGCCGCTGGCGAGACTGTCAAGTTCGACCGTGTTCTGGCTGTCGTTGACGGCGAGAACGCTGTTTTCGGCGCTCCTGTCATCGAAGGCGCAACCGTTACCGCTAATGTCGTTAAGAACGGCAAGAGCGCAAAGGTTCGTGTTTACAAGATGAAGCCTAAAAAGGGCTACCGCAGAACTCAGGGCCACAGACAGCCCTACACTAAGGTTCAGATAGAAACCATCAACGCATAATTTTCCGCAACTGATAATGACACTTATGGAGGTGTAAGCTAAATGGCACATAAGAAAGGTATGGGTTCCACCAAGAACGGCCGCGACAGTGAGTCAAAGCGCCTTGGAGCCAAGAGAGCAGACGGACAGTTCGTTCTGGCCGGCAACATCCTTGTCAGACAGCGCGGAACTAAAATCCACCCCGGTACCAATGTTGGTAAGGGTAAGGACGACACTCTGTTCTCCCTCGTGGACGGCACTGTGAAGTTCGAGCGCATGGGCAAGGACCGCAAGAAGGTCTCTGTTTACGAAGAAATCGCTCAGTAAATCATCATTTTAGGCCGGACAAGTTTGTCCGGCCTTTTTAATTCTGTTTTTATTAAGCCGCTAAATGCGGTAAAAGGAGGCGCTAATGGCAACATCTTTTGTTGATAAGGCCCGAATCGTTATCCACGCCGGCAAAGGCGGTGACGGGGCCATTGCATTTCACAGAGAAAAATATATTGCAAACGGAGGCCCTGACGGGGGTGACGGCGGCAGAGGCGGCAACATTATATTTGTCGTGGACGATAATATGTCTACCCTTATGGACTTTAGATATAAAAGAAAATATTCTGCCGGTAACGGACAGAACGGCATGGGTAAGCGTTGCTTTGGCAAGGACGGCGAGAGCCTTAAAATAAAAGTTCCCAGAGGTACTATTATAAGAGATGCCGCAACAGGAGCTATCATGCACGACATGTCCACAGGTGAGGACTGGATTGCCGCTAAAGGCGGTAGAGGCGGTTGGGGTAATATGCACTTTGCCACCCCCACAAGACAGGTTCCTCGCTTTGCAAAGCCAGGTCTTCCAGGCGAGAGCCACGAGATAACTCTCGAGCTGAAGCTTCTGGCTGATGTGGGTCTTGTTGGATTCCCCAACGTAGGTAAATCAACCCTGCTTTCAGTTGTAAGTAAGGCTCACCCTAAAATTGCAAACTACCACTTCACAACTCTGTTCCCCAATCTGGGCGTTGTGTATGCGGAAGAGGGCAAGTCTTTTGTTATGGCAGATATTCCCGGTATAATCGAGGGCGCATCTGACGGTGCAGGTCTTGGACATGATTTCCTGCGCCACATTGACCGCTGCCGTCTGCTGCTCCATCTTGTAGATGTGTCCGGCTCAGAGGGCAGAGATCCTATTGAAGACTTTGATACAATAAACGGAGAGCTCCACCAGTATTCAGAAGAGCTTGCAAGCAGACCTCAGATAGTTGTAGCAAACAAATGCGACCTTTTGGGCGGTGAGAGAGAGAATATTGATAAGCTTAAAGCTCATGTGGAAGAGCTTGGATATACTTTCTTTGAAATGAGCGCTGCTACCCACGAAGGTACAAGAGAACTTGTGAAAGAATGCGTACACAGACTTTCTGAGCTTCCTCCTGTTATAAGCTATGAGGCGGACTATGTTCCCCCAGAGCCTGAACTTGGCACACCCGAGGAGCTTGTCATCAATAACTTTGATGATATGTGGGTGGTTGAAGGACCCTGGCTTCAGCGTCTTATGTCAAGAATCAACTTCTCCGACTACGAGAGCCGTATGTATTTTGATAAACTTCTCCGTGAAGCAGGAGTTTTCCAGCGCATGGAAGATATGGGTGTTCGTGACGGCGACACTGTAAGCATGTACGACCTTATGTTTGAATATAAAGAGTAAGAAGGACCTGTTGCAAAATAGACCCACGAAAAAAGACGAGTAAGTTTCCCTAAGGGAGTTGCTTACTCGTCTTCTTTTGCGTTAAAATTAAACTGTTATGAAAAATCTAATATTTTGCCAGTTTACCGCATTTGGACGGAATGGTCAACTGGTATTATCACTGAATTCCGAAATTTTATTACCGAAGAACGCACCGGTCCGACTGACAAGGCTCCAGCTTGAGGAACTGGATTACAGCAG
>SAMEA104404097__coassemble_874_pt1 | contig 27155 bp, 25 predicted proteins | sample SAMEA104404097__metabat2_high_PE_037 | metagenome-assembled genome bin SAMEA104404097 (sample SAMEA104404097) | Balaenoptera acutorostrata | reverse complement strand
CAAGGTTCATTAAGCTTTATTGCTTAGTCTAATTTTATTTTACTATACATATTCGCTTAAGTCAATATGGTTTGCAAGAGAATATTAAACAAATTTGTTTTATTTCTATTGACTATATTAAACAAATATGCTATGATTCATTTATCAAACACATAAGATAGGGGTTGTGGCTATGGCAATCGGTGAAAGAATCCACTTTTTCCGCAATAAATGCGGAATGACTCAAAAACAGCTGGGCAAGCTGCTGGGCTTCCCAGAGAAGTCTGCGGATGTGCGTCTGGCGCAGTATGAAACAGGATCGAGATCTCCCAAGGCAGACTTGACCGCTGCTTTGGCCGATGCTCTTGATGTTGCACCTCAGGCATTGGCAGTACCGGATATTGACACGTATATTGGATTGATGCATACGCTGTTTACCTTGGAGGACCGCTACGGTCTTCATGTAGATGAGGTGGACGGCGAGATCTGCCTTAAAGTCGATGTTCGCAAGAATAAGGATGCAGCTGAACTACACCAGATGCTCTGTGCTTGGCGACAGGCCGCAGCCATGCTGGACGCTGGCGAGATCAGCCAGGAGGACTATGACAACTGGCGGTATCACTATCCTGAGTTTGATGCCACCCAGAAACGGGCAAAGGTCATGTCCCAGGGGCTGAGTGATCTGCTGATTGAGTCAATCAAAGGCGGTGAACAATAACTATGGATAAACTTATCCCTGCTTTTGAAACCTCTTTATTTGATTCTAACTTAACTGATTTGGCAAACGATGCTGTAGAATTTGGAATTGACTCCTTGCTTGATGATGGCATATTTAAGGACATTCCCATCGTTAGTACAATAGTTGGCGTGGCAAAAACTGCTCAAAATATATATGATAGAAACCTATTAAGCCAAACCGCTGCTTTTATTACTGAATTTAACTCTGGCACGATTGATCTTAATAAACTCCACAAGTATCGACAAAAAATTGATAACGATCCAAAATGTGCAGAAAAAGAACTAAGTCGAGTTTTGATTCTTCTAAATTCAACTATCGATTTAGAAAAATCTAAAATATTAGCAAAGCTTTATAAAGCGTATATTTCTGAAGAGATTCTGTGGGACGACTTTTGCGAACTAACAGAAGCTTTGAATCGGCTGTTTACTGTAGACATCAATTTACTGATTACGCTATATCAAGACAGTGCCTATATCGTCCCAGAAAGTCGGCAATACCAAATTGAACGATTGGTTTCTCAAGGTCTTTTCTTAAAAGAACCGCCTAAAGTCACTTACAACACGTTAAATTTATCGTCTGCCCCTGTAATCAGTGATTTTGGAAAACTTCTTGCTTCGCTAATTGTATAAACAAAAAGAGCTAACCGGTTTAACAAAACCAGTTAGCTCTTTTTCTATCAATAATGAAAATTTGTTGCCATTTCGTTGCCACGAAGCTCCGAAATCGCTACTTTTCCGGCTCTTGAACCGGGAAAGTCAGGTTATGAGATCATTCCCACTCGATGGTTCCCACGGGTTTGGGAGTCATGTCAAACAGGACTCTGTTTACAGAGGGAACTTCGGAAGTTATACGCTCGGTGATATGCTGCAGAAGCTCAAAGGGGATGGGGGCGACGGTAGCGGTCATAGCGTCTACGGTATTGACGGCTCTGATGATAACAGGCCAATCGTAGCTGCGCTCGCCGTTCTTAACACCGGTGGATTTGAAGTCAGGAACTACGGTGAAGTACTGCCATACCTTATCTGCAAGGCCATTCTTTGCAAACTCTTCTCTGAGTATTGCGTCGGATTCACGGACAGCTTCAAGTCTGTCTCTCTCGATTGCGCCCAGGCAGCGGACGCCAAGGCCGGGGCCGGGGAAGGGCTGACGGAATACCATGCTGTCAGGCAGACCCAGAGCCTGACCAACGGCACGAACCTCATCCTTATACAGGAACTTGAGGGGCTCAACCAGTTCAAACTGCATATCATCAGGCAGACCGCCGACGTTGTGGTGGGACTTTACTCCGCCACTTTCCAGAATGTCGGGGTAGATAGTTCCCTGAGCCAGGAACTCAACGCCCTCAAGCTTTCTTGCTTCTTCTTCAAAGATGCGGATAAACTCAGCGCCTATAATCTTGCGCTTACGCTCAGGCTCTTCAACGCCTTTGAGCTTCTCAAGGAAACGCTCGGAAGCGTCTACATAAACAAGGTTTGCGTTCATCTGGTTGCGGAAAACTTCAACAACCTGCTCGGGCTCACCTTTACGGAGAAGACCGTGGTTTACGTGGACACAGACAAGCTGTTTGCCTACGGCTTTTATCAAAAGAGCGGCGACTACGGAAGAGTCTACTCCGCCGGAAAGTGCAAGAAGAACTTTCTTATCACCAATCTGAGCACGGAGTTCTACAAGCTGTTCAGCGATGAACTTCTCGGCAAGCTCAGGAGTTGTAATACGTTCCATATTACTGGGGCGACTATTAGATGACATGTTTTCAACCTCCGGTATATTATTTTACTGACTAATTATATATTGCTCAGAGCTTAGACGCAAGTACATTTATTAAAAACTTTATAAAAAAGTTCCATTTTTTTAACCAGACTACCATTTGTCGGAGTAGTTGAGGAAAGAAGCTTTCTAACAGATTTGTACAAGTCGTGCCATATGTCAGTATTTGAACTTTACCGCAAAAAATTCCACTCCCTGAAACATCTTGATTATATGCCGAAAAATGAAAAACCTCCGCTGCATCAAAGCGGAGGTTTTGTGGTATTTAATTACTTAAAAGAATTTTTAAATCAATACAGAGGGTCATTCCAAGAGAATGAATAGGCAGCATTTCCGGACTGATACTGGAACTGCTCCATCAGCTTTTCATATCTCGGGTCAAGGCCGGTCTTGTTCGCTCTGTAACGCCAGCCACCGTCTGTTGGGTCATAGGCAGAGGTGTTAATTTCGCAATCAGGGGCGATGGACTGCATTTTCTCTATTTGCTCCTGAGGGACAGGGTCAATACAACCAATCCACAGCCTTTCAAGCTGAGGCAGTTCATACAACGGGCTTATATCACTGAGTAATGGCAAATTTCCGATATTCAGGTGCTTTAGCTTTTTAAGTCCTGACAGGGGAGTGAGGTCACTTACATTTGTAGACTGGATTTCCAGATACTCAAGTTCCGGGCAATTAGCCAGAGCACTTATATCGCTGTATGTCGCCATAGCCAAAATTGCCACTTCCAATTTAGGCATATTAGCCACAAAGGAAATATCCGGCAACACCTCGTTATGGCCTATATCCAGATACTTCACATCCGTACAGTACATGAGAGCCTGGGAGTTATAGCCGTTAAGATTTCCACCCACGGAGGGTTTTGAAGCCAGAATTTTTTCCACATCGGTGCGGACGCTGTAATCATTGCCGAACCAGACACGCCAGACAACCTTGACATCGGGAAATTCGTCTCGAATAGAAGCCATTGCCTCGTCTGACACGCCGCAGCTGTCCATATCCAGAAAGCGGAGCTTAGGCATACAGCGGATAACTTCTTTTACGCTCTCGCCCTCGTCAGACATGGAAATGTGATTTAAATCCATTTTAGTGTCGCTTAAAGAAAATTGTTTGCCGAAAAATTCAAACTCATACAAGAATTCCACGTCAGGGCGCACCGTTTGCAACTCATGTATCTGCTCAAAACTCAGTTCGGGGCTTTGCTCTGCATTTCCCAGATCCACAGTTTTAAGCTCAGGCATAGCGGGCAGCACATATAAGAGCTGCTGTGCGCTGTCTTTATCAAGGCCTGACATATTAAGCTGGGTGTCGGAGAAGGAAACAGCAGTTCCGTTTACTGATACATCGCATTTGTAGCTCATATCAGGTCTAAGAGAGCTGATGGAATATATAGCTTTAAGATTTACGGAACTATCAAAATTCAGTTCAATTTCCTTTAATTCGGGCAGATACTGAATAGCTTCCGCAGCTTTTTCCGGCTCCTTGGCAGCCTCTTCCGAGAGCACAAGGGAAGAGATACTGTTATCAACTATACTGCCGTCTGGCAGTTCTACGGTGTAAAGCACCTCAATTTCAGGGTGTGTCTGCTGAAAATTCAGTATCTCCTCATAGCATGTGCTTCCGCTCAGGTCTGCACGCCTCAATTTTGAAAATTCATCAAGCTTCGCAGCTTCATCTGCGCTGATAACGACAGAAATTTTCCTTGCGCCTAAAGAGAACTGCTTGTCTCCAATGGTGGTTTTTTCACCGCAACCTGTCAGCGAAAAAGCACATAGCGCCACAGTTACTATATAAATAGGTAATTTTTTTCTGAAAGACATTTTGATCTCCCTTCCAGTCCTATTAGCGGAATATTTCCCTTAACACAGAGGGTCATTCCATGAATAAGAATATGCTGCCGGACCTAAATCGTAGCGAAGCTCTTCTCTGAGCTGTTTATAACGAGGGGCAACCTGCATAAATCCGTATTCATCATATCCCAGATAGCGCCAGGTACCGGAGGTGGGGTCGACTACTTCTGTATCAATTTCGCAGTTGGGAGCGCATTCTCTCATCTGTTCAATCTGTTCTGGGGGAACAGGAGTATAGCAACCGATCCAAAGCCTATCCAGCTCTGTAAGTTCAAATAGCGGGGAAATATCGTGGATAGCAAAGTTGTAGCAGATATTCAGATCTCTCAGATTCTTGAGCTTTGCCAGAGGGCGCAGGTCGCTCACAGCGCCGGTCTGGATTTCAAGATAGTTGAGCTTTTCGCAGTTTTCAAGAGGACTCAGGTCACTCCAACAGTTCATTGCAAGAATTGCAACCTCCAGATCGGGCATATATCTTACAAATTCTATGGTGTCAAGGGTGGTATTGTGGCCTAAATCCAGATATTTAACCTTTGTGCAATATTTTAAAGACTCGGTATTTTCATGGGTTATATCTCCGCCAATACCGGGGTTAGATGCCAGAATTCTCTCAACATCTGTGCGCACGCTGTATCTGCTTGTAGGTCCGAACCATATGCGCCAGACAACATTTACATCAGGCAGAGCGTCTCTGATTTCAGCCATGCGCTCATCAGGAACACCGCAGCTGTCCATGTCCAGAATGGTAAGATTGGGCATAAGCTTTGCAACTTTAAGGGCAAGCTCGCCGTTATCTTCCATAGGTATGTGGCTTAAATTAAGGCTGCTGTCACTGAGTCTACGCTCCTGACCGAATAAAGAAAATACATATTCAAAGTCAGCGTTGGGAGCTGCTTCTTCAAGAGCCGCAATATCGTCAAAGCTCAGGGAATCGTCGGCAAGTTCAGCACCCAAATCAACGCTTTTAAGCTCTTTCATAAAGGGAAGCCAGTCTAAAAGCTCTGCAACTGAACTGTGGTTCAGACTTTCAAAGCTGATAGATTCAGCACCTAAATCGTATTTAGAACCAAGTATGGTGAACTCATAGTTGAATTTAATCTCAGGAGCGGCGTTCACAAAGCTCTCCAGATTTTCACGGGAAAAAGAACTGCTGAGGCTGACTTCTTTTAAATCAGGCAGCAGCTTTATTGCCTCAACAAGAGCATCAGTGTCCTCATGGGTAAAGCCAGTCAGGTCAAGGCTGCTTGCATCGTTGTTTACGTCAGTTCCGTCAGGCAAAGCCACAGTATACTTTACATCTACGTTTTCGTGTTTCTGCGCCCATGCGAAAATCTCAGCGGGATTTTCACTTAAACTCAGGTCGGCAACCTGAAGCTGAGTGAATTTCTCAAGCTTTTCAGCTTCGCCGTCCTTTAAGGCTACTTTTATTTCTGAGGCATCTTTTGAAAAAGAGCCGTTTTCAAAAGAAACGTTTGATACACAGCCTGCAAGTAAAGTGCAGGAAAGGCCGAAAGTGGCACATAAAGTGAAAATTTTGAATTTTCTTTTCATAAAATCTTACCTCTAATTCAGAAAATATGATTGCAGAGCTTACAATCAATACAAGGGGTCGTTCCAGGTGAATGAGAAGTCTGCATCGGTGTATCCGAACTGCTTCTTCAGAAGTTCATAGCGGGGGTGCAGAACCTCCTGCAGCCATCCGGTTTCTTCGTATCGCTGAAGGCTCAACTCTGTGTAACCCTGAAGTCTCCACTGACCGCCGGTTGGGTCAACTGTTACGGTGTTTATATCACAGTTGGGGGCGCATTTCTTCATTTCCTCCACCTGCTCGGCGGGAACGGGGTCGATACTGCCTATCCAAAGTCTTTCAAGCTCAGTAAGACCGTAGAGAGGAGAGATGTCTGTTACATTCTCACAGTTTGCTATATTCAGGTGTCGCAGCTCTTTAAGACCGGAAAGAGGACTTAAATCGGAGACTTTAGTAGTGTTTAATTCCAGATATTCAAGCTTGGGGCAATTTGCCAGAGGTGAGATGTCGGAAATCGGGTTCATAGCACAAATGAACACTTCGAGATTGGGCATACTGTTAACAAATGACAGGTTGGTTATAGCCTCGTTGTGGCCTAAGTCCATGTATTTAACGTCAGTGCAGTATTTGAGAACTTCAACCTCGCCGTCGTCCAGAGTACCGCCTTTTGAGGGCTTGGAGGCAAGGATTCTTTCAACATCTGTGCGAACACTGTAATGATTACCGAACCAGATTCGCCATACAACCTTCATGTCGGGGAAATCATCCCTTATAGAAGCCATGTCCTCGTTGGAAACTTCGCAGGAGTCCATGTCAAGGTATGTACAACTCTTCATCATGGGCAGAATGTTGCGCACAGCAGCGCCGCCGTCGCTCATGGGAATGTGGCTGAAGCTTACGGTTTCATCGGAGGTATTAAGTGACTGCTCGTAGAGAGTGAAGCTGTAATCGAAAACGGCGTTGGGAGCGGCATTTTCCAGCTGAACAATGTTGTCCACGCTTAAATCGTTGGTGTCCTCGCTGCCCAGAACTACGGTTTTCAGATTGGTGAGGCATTTTAAAGCAGCGGAAACATCATCCACGTTTTCCACAGCCAGAGTGGAAAGATCCAGAGTTTCAATATCAAGGCTTACAAAATCGCCCAGAAGTTCAATTTTGTAGTCGAGTTTTGCGTTGGGAGCGGCGGCCTGTATAGAGGCAACCTCTTCTGCACTGAGGGAAGCTTCGGGAGTGGCTTCGCCTAAGTCGATGCTTTTAATGTTGGGAGCATATTGAAGAAGATTTGCAGCCTCTGCAACTGTGGCGCTGTCTATTCCGGATAAGTCCAGAGTCTCGGTGCGGTTATCGGCAGTAACGCCGGTAGGGAATGAGAGAGTGTAAGTAACAGATATATCGGGGTGAGCCTTTTCCCAGTCCTGAATTTCTGCATAGCAGGTACTTCCGCTGAAGTCAACGGATTTAAGGTCTTTGAAATAGTCAAGCAGTTCAAACTCCTGAGCCTGAATTGCAAAGCTCAACTCTGTGCTGTCCTCAGGGAAAGAGCCGGCGGAGAAGATTATCTCTCGAGGGCCATGTAAGGGTGCATATATAGGCCCGTCTTTAACAGGACCCGAGTAACTGCATAACAGCAGGAATACAACATAAATAATGGAAATTACAGCGGTTATTGTACGCCTTGTTTTCATATTTTTTTCCTCCCAGAATGGATTACAGATTATATTGTTTGCAAAGAAAAAAGGGCTTTAATTCCCTCTGAATTTTAAAGTTAGACGCTACACAATATATATTTAATAATTATAACATTGCATAGGTGCATTTGCAAGAGAAGCAGAAGTTTAAAGTATGAGGCTTAAAACTTAAATATAAAGTGAATACTCCGCTTGACAGGCGGTGATATATGGGGTATAATTTTAATCCTACAAAGAAAATAGGAATTAAAATTCCTTGTGGAGTAGCGTTATGATGTACACATACATAGCATGGCATAACTGCCGATGTCCCCATTTTTGTTTTTGAATCATATAATAACAGGAACAAAAGCTTATAAAAAGGGGATAGGAATATGTTTGAAGATTTAAGAGAATTGATAGGCGCCTATAAGGCGAGAGATCCGGCTGCCCGCAGCTCTGTTGAAATACTGCTGCTTTATCCGGGTGTAAAGGCTGTGCGCAGCCATAGAAAAGCACACTGGTTTTATGAGCACGGCCACAGCTTCATTGCCCGTTATATATCCCAGCGCAGCCGCAAAAAGACCGGTATTGAGATACATCCGGGAGCTACAATAGGCAGACGGCTTGTAATTGACCACGGTATGGGTATAGTTATTGGTGAGACTGCGGAAATCGGAGACGATTGCCTTATCTACCATGGTGTCACTCTGGGTGGTACCGGTAAAGATGTGGGAAAGCGTCACCCTACTATTGGTAATAATGTGCTTATAGGTACAGGCGCAAAGGTGCTAGGACCCATAAATGTGGGCAGCAACAGCCGTATCGCTGCAAACTCTGTTGTGTTGCAGGATATTCCGGAGGACAGCACCGCTGTCGGTATTCCTGCCAAGGTTGTTAAGATAGCAGGCGAGAAGGTCAACTATGTAAGAGACGTGGATCAGATTCACGTTTCCGACCCTGTCAGCACGGAAATCCGTGAGCTGCGCCGCAAACTTGATGAGCATATTGAAAAAGAAGAACAGAAAAATAAAGAAAATTGACAGAAGCTCCCATTTTACGGGAGCTTTTTTTTAAAACTTCAAATATTTTTGAGGCTGCAATACTAAAAAACGAGAAAATTTTAGGGAAATTGAAAAATAAATTTAAAGAAAATCTGCCGTTTACGGGCAAATTAACAGCCGAAAACCTGAATAATTAGAAAAAGCTCAAAAAATCCCACTCTATATTTAGCGTGCATTTGCCAGTAAATACCATTGAAACACAATATATAGTGCCGTTGCAGGGAAACGAAAAAAACCTGAAAAAAATCTAAAAAAATTTCGGAAAAAGTGTTGACAAATAGGGGGGGCCATGTTATTATAATGGAGCTGTGGCCGAGTGGTTCAGCTGGTTAGAACGCCGGCCTGTCACGCCGGAGGTCGAGGGTTCAAGTCCCTTCTCGGTCGCCACACTATGCCCCTTACTTTAAGGGGCATAAAATTTGCTGCTATAGCTCAGTCGGTAGAGCGCATCCTTGGTAAGGATGAGGTCTCCAGTTCGAATCTGGATAGCAGCTCCAGAAATCCCTGAAAGCGAAAGCTTTCGGGGATTTTTTGTATTTACAGATATTTTTAACTTTAATACAAAATAGATATAAAATCAAGAAGTATTCCTAAATGGGAATACTTCTTTAAAATATGTAGGAAAATTCCGAAATGGGAATATTTCTGAGAAAATTTAGACTGCTGATAAAACCAGAAACAGATAAATAAAAACTTTGGACTTAGAATCATACCAATGTTATAATCAATTAAACCAACGCTTGCATAATGCGGAGGAATTTTTTGAAATGGAGGGTATGCGATGAGATTGCGCAACAGTCAGTGACATTCAAAATATAAATTTGGAGGTTGCTGATATGGAAATCAGAGAATATACAAACTATAAGGAAACAGAAATACTGAGATTATATAATAGCGTAGGCTGGACGGCTTACACTGATAATCCCGAAACGCTCCGTCTGGGCTTCAAAAACTCTTTGCGTGTTCTTGCCGCATATGAGGGCGAGGAGCTTCTGGGGCTTATCAGGGCAGTAGGAGACGGATATACTATATTATATATTCAAGATATACTTGCTTTTCCAGAACACCAGAGAGAGGGCATAGGTTCGGCGCTTATTAAGGCTCTTATCGAGCAGTTTAGTAAGGTACGGCAAATCGTTCTCTCAACAGACGCAATACCGAAAAACATTGCCTTCTATGAAGCGCAAGGCTTTGTTGAGATGTCAAAAATCGGTTGTTGCAGTTTTATGAAATAAATGCTGACAGTCCCCGAAGAAAGCTTTCTTCGGGGATTTTGATATTTTATGGTGCTGAATTATAAGGCTTGTAAAAAGCGTGAGTTTGTATTACAATAAGTTAGATACAACTAACTCCAAAATATCATTTAGAGATTTAATCATTAAATGCTTTGTGATATACTCAAAACAAAAACGAAAGGACAAAGATATGAACGCAATAGAGTTAAAAGACTTTTTGAAATACCGCTTTTTATCCAACTTAAAGTACGCCCCTGGGGGAAAAGCGGCGGCCTTTGTAGTTTCAAACTGCAATGAGGAAGAAAACGCATACGAAAGCCGCCTTTGGCTTTATGACGGCACACTCAGACAGCTCACCGACTTGGGCAAGGAGCAGAGCTATATCTGGGAGGACGAGAGCAACATACTTTTCCCCGCCGTCCGTTCCGCCGCTGACAAAAAGCGCCAGAGCGCAAAGGAGAGCTTCACAAGCTACTACCGCCTGAATATAAACGGCGGAGAGGCTCTGCCTGCGTTTGACCTGCCCTTTGCCGCATCAGGTATTAAAAAGACAGACTGGGGATATGCTGTTACAGGCAGCATAGATATGAATTATCCCGACTACTATAAAATGAGCGCTGAGGAGCGCAAGGCCGTTGCCAAGCACTACGAGGACGAAAAGGACTACGAGGTTTTGGATGAGATACCCTTCTGGTTTAACGGTCAGGGCGTTACAAATAAACAGCGCACCGCTCTTTTTGCCGTTAAGAATGATGGCAGTATTAAGCGTATAACAAAGCCTGAGCTTGATTTGGGAAGCTTTGTCTGCATGGGTAATGACATCTTCTTTAACGGCACAGCCTTTACCGACAAGTATCCCATAAAGAACGGTCAGATTTATAAATACAATGTGGAAAAAGATGAGCTGACCGTGGTAGTAGATAAGCCTGAACTCAGCATGGGAAGTATGATAGAAGTGAACGGCAAAATCTGGGTATCTGCCTCCGATTGCAGTCGTTACGGCGTAAATGAAAACGGCTGGGTTTATGTATTTGACCCTGCAAGCAATGATTTTACATTGCTGCGTAAAGAAGAATACAATATGTACGGCAGTGTGGGCAGTGATTGCCGTTATGGTGGCGGCAGTGAGTGGCAGGCCAAGGGAGATTCCCTCTATTACATAGCCACCAGAGAGGGAAATGCAGTGCTGAATGCACTGTTGCCTGACGGAAGCGTAAAAAATGTTATAGAGAAAGCCGGAAGTATAGACGCAATAGCACTTTCCGAGGATAACTCCAAGGCTCTTATGATTGCCCTTTATGATAACCGCTTGCAGGAGTTGTATTCCGTAGATATGGAGAGCGGAGAAATCACAAGACTGAGCCACTTTAACGATGAGGCTTTAGAGGGCAAATATGTGGCGGACTATCAGAATATGCACATAGAAAGCCGTGGTTTAAATATTGAGGGCTGGGTAATGCTGCCCAAGGACTACGACCCAAGCAAAAAATATCCTGCTGTTCTGGATATTCACGGCGGCCCCAAAACAGTTTACGGCCCTGTTTTCTACCACGAGATGCAGTTGTGGGCAGGTATGGGCTACTTCGTGTTCTTCTGCAACCCCAAGGGCGGTGACGGCAGAGACAATGAATTCATGGACATCAGGGGCGACTACGGCGGAACTGATTTTGATAACATTATGGACTTTACCGACGCTGTGTTAAAAGCCTATCCTCAGATAGACCCTGAGCGGGTTTGCGTTACCGGCGGCAGTTACGGCGGCTTTATGACAAACTGGATAATCGGCCACACCGACCGCTTCTGCTGCGCCGCCTCTCAGCGTTCCATTTCAAACTGGCTCAGTTTCCACGGCGTAAGTGATATAGGCTACTACTTCGCTACCGACCAGTGCGGCGCAGAGTTCTTTGATGACCCGGAAAAGCTCTGGGCTCATTCACCGGTAAAATATGCCGCCAATGTTAAGACACCCACCTTGTTTATACATTCCGATGAGGATTACCGCTGCCCCTTGGAGCAGGGACTTCAGATGTTCACAGCCCTTAAAGCTCAGGACGTTCCTGCCAGACTTTGCCTCTTCCATGGTGAAAACCATGAGCTTTCCCGTTCCGGCAAACCCCTCCACAGAGTGCGGAGACTGACCGAGATAACAAACTGGTTTGAAAAGTACAGCAAATAAATATTCGAGAAACAACATAAAATTGCGGGAAAAGCGAGACTTCGGCTGATATAAGCAAGAAGCTCCCCAAAACGCATTAAAATCTGTTTTTAGCAGCCGCACCGTTTTTGCTCTCACAGAGCTGAAAGCGGTGCGGTTTTGCATTTGAAACAGAAAAACGGGCTTGTTGTTTGCTTTTTCCTGTGCTACATTTATACCAGTCTGTAATTTCAAAATTACAGGACATCTAAGTAACTATAAATGTATCATCATCAATACAGATGTTTGCATACATAATCTCTACATAGAAAGGATGATTAGTTATGAAAATGAATCGTGTATGGAGGGTTCACGTTTCCTAACCCTCCGAATAAAATCTGGAGGAAATCAAATGGAAAACGAAAAACAGCAAATTACCATCCATGAAGCTTTAAACGAAAGGGATATAGACGCCTTTTGGGAACAGCTTCACATCTATCTAAAGAGAGATATTATTCCCGACCCTGAGGACGAGGATAGAGCCTACTTTCTGGGAGAAGATTATCGGGCTGGTATACAGAAGGCCCATGATCGGCTTGATGATCGGAGCCACTATCTGTTCTTTTATCGAGATGGGAAAAATATTGGAATTGCAATGCCGGTGATATACAACACAGAGGACGAAAAATGCCTGATTATGGAGTTTTGTGTCTATCCTGAGTATCGAGGCAACGGCACAGGTCGGCAATGTGCAGGAGAGCTTTTGAAATGGGCAAGACAAAAGGGCGCAGCTTATGCTGAATTGAACTGCGGCGGTGATGAACGTCGACCACGATTTTGGAAAAGCGTGGGATTTGTTCCAAACGGTGTTGACCAATGGGGAGAGCCTTTGATGATATATACACCGGAAGAGCAGGTATCCTACACTGTTGAAGTTATGACCGATCCAAAGGACTGGCAACTTCTGAAACTGGAAAACGGTCTTATGGCAGAAATCGGCGAGAAAATAATGACCGAAGAACAGCAGGAACGACTTCAGGAAGCAGTCAAAAATGGCAAAATCACATTCTTTCTTGCGAAACGTGGCTATCGTGCCGTCGGAATGTGTAGTGTAGCCAGATGTTACTCTGCTTTTTGTGGCTCAGATATAGGCAAATTTGCAGACCTTTTTGTAGAACCTGCGTTTCGCAGCAAGGGCATTGCCAAAATGCTGGTTGAGGCAGCACAGGCATGGAGCAGCAAGCAAGGATTTGCCAAGCTGACGGCCTGCTGTACACCGCACTATAAAAATATGTATAAGGTCTTAGGCTTTAAGGAACCAATGGAGGGTTCACTTGTCCTACGTTGAACAATTCCTGAAAGCAGAAATAAGAGGCAGTGAATATGGGAAAAACTTCGGTTAGAACAGTGCTTTATAATGGCATTTCCATTTCTTATATCTTTGAGCATAAAAATGTTAAAAACATCAATCTCCGTGTGAAACCTGACGGAGAGGTCAGCGTTTCCGCTCCCGTGAGAGTAAGCGGGGAAAGGGTAGATAAATTCGTTTCCGAAAAGGGAGAATTTATCCTAAATGCCATAGAAAAGTTTGCAGAAAGAGCGAAAAATGCACCAAAAGCCCATGAATACCGTAGCGGAGAGTGTTTCTACATTCTGGGTCGTGAGATTGAACTTGTGGTTAAAGAGGGAAACAAAGGTGCTTATATAGACGGTGGAAAACTCTATATAGAAACAGGAAATGTTGAAAACTTTTCAGAAAAAGAGCGGGAGTTTCAACAACTGAGAAATAGGCTGTGCAGGGAGGTTTTCACAAAACAGGTTGAAAAAATCTATCCTGTGTTTGAGCCTGTGGGCGTTCCCTTTCCTACCCTAAAAATGCGTGACATGAAAAGCCGCTGGGGTTCATGTATACCACAAAAAGGGATAATTAACCTAAATAAAAGACTTATTGCGGCACCGGAAGAATGTATAGAATATGTGGCAATGCACGAATTCTGCCATTTTATCCATCCCGACCACTCCAAAAATTTCTACGCACTCCTTACAAAACTTATGCCGGACTGGAAGGCGAGAAAAGAACTTTTAAACCGCAGTCCCGGTTGCCTGTAAAGATAAAAACCTATCACATTTTCGTGATAGGTTTTTCCTATATATCAGAAGTTTAGCTTCTTTTTTAGGGCTTTGACTATTGATGGAAGAACAGCGGAGAGAATAAGGCCGGTAAGAATACCTGCGATTATTCTCGGTATTATTGAACCGAAGACCAGTACAATAGAGTAGTAGTCAAAAATAACACTGTCAAGATAGATGACAAGGGTGTTAAGTGCAGTAACCACAAGAGCACTGAGTATGACTATGAAAACAGTCTGCTTCATGCTCATATCGAAGCCTTTCTTCTTTGCATAAAGACCCACGATCAAGCCTCGGACACCTGCCGGAATTATCCACAGCAGAGTGGTGGCTGTAAAGCCGTATGTGATCATCTGGTAGATTAAACCGCCGATAAGTCCCACTGACATTCCGTCCACCGGCCCCAAAAGGGCGGCACCGACTAAAATAGGCAGGGAATCAAAGCTAAGCTTAATATTCGGAAGTTTAATGGATAAAAAGCTCAGAGCCACATACATGGCGGCAAGCATTGCGTCTAAGGCAAGTCTGCGAGTATTTGTTTTTTTCATATTGTGACCTTCTTTCGTGTCGAGCCACAAAAAGAGAATCTCTCATTTGCAGCGGATGCGGATATGGCACCGCGCATCTTCCATACTTCGTTCGGAGACAACTCCCATCCTCCGACACTTTACGCGCCATACCCTACTCTGACATTGATAATATAATTTTTAGCCGAAACGCTTAGTTCAGCCTGTCGTACACCTCCTTATACACCTTTTGAGCCAAAGGCTCGTATTTATTCAAAAGCGTTTCAACCTCAAAATTCATCTCTTCCGCATAAGCCCTGTCCTTCATGCTGCGGGTGTTAATAAGGACGTTAAGGGCAGCACCTTTCATGGCACTTTGACAGAAGGCAACGCCTGTTCCTGCGTCAGATATTGCAAGACTGCTGCCAAGCTCCGCAAAGCCTTTTTGAAGCTCGATAACTTTGCAGGAAATACGCAGAATTTCCATAGGTACTGCGGCGGCATCTTTAAGACACTTTTCCATAATCTCGTCTCTGTCGGGGGCATCTTTGGGAATGGAATAAGCCTTTGATAGCGGCTCAAAAGCTTCAGCATCTCCGTCAACTAACTGCAAAAGCCTTATTCGCAGCTTTTCGGCCTCAGCCATAAGCTCTTTTATCTCAGGTTCGGAATGGGCGTATTTTGCCTTGCCTACGGTCAGATTTCCAACCATAAGCCCCAGAGCGGCACCCAACGAGCCTACCAGTGCAGAAGCACCGCCGCCGCCGGGAACGGCAGCTTTAGAGCTGAGAGCCTGAGAAAATTCTTTGTTTGAAAGTTCAATGAGTAAATTATCCATAAAATATCTCCCTCATAGCCAAAAGTCGGCATTTATTCCGGAAATTACTCCGTTCTTTTAAACGTAATTTATTACAGTATACTACAATGAAATGGGCAAATGAAGAGAAATTTTTCGAACAGGGAGCAATAAGGCAAAATCCCCAATATATTGATAATTCAAATAATAATTATGTGCAGAAGAGAAATTTGTGTTATAATCCATTATAATAAATCACCTGTACAGGAGAATAAAACTATGCTTGAAATTTACGGTACTCTCGGCCCCAACTGTTCAGATAAGGAAACTCTTAAAGCCATGTTCCGTGAGGGCATGAACGGTGTCAGGCTGAATCTTTCCCATACCTGCCTTGAAGATGCGGCGCAGCAGATAGAAACTCTGCATAAAGCGGCGGCGGAGTGCGGTGTTAAGGCTGAACTTTTAATAGATATGCAGGGGCCTGAACTCCGTGTGGGAAAAATGGAAAAAACTGTGGAACTTAAAAGCGGTGAAAGCGTCTGTCTGGGTGAGGGTGGAATACCCGTTCCAGATATTTGCCTGCCCAATTTGAAAAAAGGACAGGAGGTTTTACTTGATGATGGAAAGCTGCTTTTAGAGGCAGAAGAAGCGGGCGAGGGCTATGTAACAGCCCGTGTGAAGTTGGGTGGAATTTTGAAAGGCAGAAAGAGCATAGCGCTGCCCGGCGCTGAAATTCATCCCCCTGCACTTACCGAAAGCGACAGAAAAAATCTGGCTCAGGCAAAAAGCTTCGGAGTTACTGCGGTAATGCAGCCCTTTGTCCGTGGCTCTGAGGACTTGGAAGAGCTTAGAGCGGAGCTTGATAAAGCAGGCGGCGAGGACATCAGAATATTTGCCAAAATCGAAAATATGGATGGCGTAAAAGCTCTTGACGGCATAATGAGAGAGGCAGATTTAATAGTTATTGCCAGAGGAGATCTGGGAAATGCGCTGCCTCTATGGGAACTACCTGCACTTCAAAAGGAAATTTCAAGAGCATGTCTTGAAAAGGGCAAGCCCTTTATGGTGGTAACTCAGATGCTTGCCTCTATGGAGCATAGCCCTGTACCTACAAGGGCGGAAGTCAGCGATATATTCAACGCCGTTCTGGACGGCGCTTCTTCTGTGATGGTGACAGGAGAGACAGCGGTAGGTGAGTACCCTGTCAGAGTAATAGAATACATGAGCAAAACCGCCCGTGAAGCGGAAAAGTATATGGGGAAACGTGCCATTGATTATCAACACCCATTCTGATATAATTAAAAGACAAATCCTTTAGCGATTGGAGAAAAATATGGCTCTGGACAAAGAATATTTCGACTCGATACATATTGATGTCGTTAAGAAAAAATATTATAACGCCAATAAGGTTGAGGTTGTTTTTCAGGACATTCGCCGTCAGGCTGAGGCTCTCAACGAGGAAAACGAGCAGATGCGTGCTCAGCTTGAAGCACTAAACGATAAAACTCTGGAAATAGGCGATGCAGTGCTTACCGGTCAGGCGGTTTATAAAAAGCTGGTGAATAAAGCCCGTGAGCGGGCAGAGCAGATAATTGAGGAAGCCGAACAGCAGAAAGCTGAGATTATAAAAGATGCTATGGAGCAACAGGAGTACGCCGTTAAAAGAGTGCAGAACTGCTACACCAAAATTCAGGAACAGCACAGCGCTTTTATGGACGCTATAAATTCCGAATGGCAGGATTTCCTGTGCGGACTGTATGCAGAGGACGAAGAGTTCGATATGTTGCCGCCCAAAGACTCCGGAGGCATAAGCCAGAAAGACATAGAGAGCAAGGTGGGGGATATAGCCAAGGCTCTGTTCTCTTGTGATGACTGAATAAAAAAAGAGACTGCTTACGCAGTCTCTTTTTTTATAAGGTTTTTCTAAGCTGATTTAAAAGACCGTCGCAGCCCTCGCTCACGTCATTCCATGTGGCTTCAAAGTCTCTGGTATACCAAGGGTCGGCAACAGAATCGTGGGGGCGGCCGGCATATTCCAGAAGATTGTGGATTTTACCCTCTGAGTCACCGCCGCAAATGCGGTTCATGTGGTACATATTTTCCTCGTCCATGCCGATTAAAAGATCATAGTATTTGTAATCGCCACGGTTCATAAGTCTTGCTCTTTTTCCTGAGCAGTCTATACCGTGCCGCTCAAGCACCTTACGGGAGGGCGGGTACACTCCGTTTCCTATCTCATCTGTATGAGTGGCGGCGGAGGCAATCTCGAATTCTGTGTCCAGACCTGCTTTTTTAACTATATCCTTCATGTAAAACTCGGCACTGGGACTGCGGCAGATATTGCCGTGGCAAACGAAAAGTATTTTTATCATAATAAATCCTTTAAATAGACCCCTGAATTTAATTTCAGGGGTCGTTTCTTATCCTAAAATTATGTCGCAAATCCTGTCTACGTCCTCTGTTGAAAGGTCGGCGTAGAGAGGCAGGGTCAAAACTCTGTCTGCAATGTGCTTTGCAACAGGAGTTTTGTTAGAATCAAAACCGGGCTTGCCGGCGTAACAGTCAAAGTCGTTGGTAAGGGGATAGAAGTATTTTCTTGCGATTATGTTTTCCTCAGCTAAACGGGAATATACCTCGTCCCTTGTGTGTTTGTAGCCCTCAAAGACTACGGGGAAGTAGGCGTAGTTTGATTTTACTCCCTCCTGAACAGGATTGAGCTGAATACCGGCAGTACCGGAGAGCCGCTCCATATAGTGTTCAAAGCATTTGCGGCGCTTTTCGATCTCTCCGTCCAGATGGCGCAGATTGCAGATACCCATAGCTGCGCAGAATTCGTTCATCTTGGCGTTGCCGCCTACGAAAGGCACTTCTTCAGGACCGTGAATACCGAAGTTTTTAAGGTCATTGAGCCGCTCGGAGAGAGCCTCATCACCATAGCACAGTGCGCCGCCCTCGATTGTGTGGAAAACTTTTGTGGCGTGGAAGGAGAACATGGCGGCATCACCGAAGTTTGCGGCGCTTATGCCGTTTTTAGTAACACCGAAAGCGTGAGCCGCATCATAAATCACCTTTAAACCGTGCCTCTTTGCAATCTCTTCTATCTTTTCCACATTGCAGAGATTACCGTACACATGCACGGGTATGATAGCGGAGGTTTTTTCAGTTATTAAAGCCTCTATCTTGTCAACGTCCATTGTGTAATCCACAGGATTTATGTCGCAGAAAACAGGGGTACAGCCACAACGGACTATGGCGTGAGTGGTGGAGGCAAAGGTGAAAGGGGTGGTGATAATTTCGCCCTTGAGATCAAAGGCCTTTATCACATTTTCCAGTGCCAGATGACCGTTGGTAAAGAGAGTTACATTGGGTGTGCCCAGATAATCCTTTATCCCGCACTCTAAAGCTCTGTGCTTTGTGCCCATATTGGTAAGCCAGTGGCTGGACCAGATGTCCTTTATCTCATCGCAGTATTCCTCAAATGAGGGCATTGAAGAACGAGTAACATTTATAATTTCCGACATTTTAAAACCTCCCGACTATGCCGCATAACAGGGCTAAAAGGCAAAAATTTATTTAAAAAAGCTTATAATTACGTCCATATCCTCTTTGCTGTATCGCTGGTCGCAGGGAAGAGGGAGAACGTCTGCGGCAAGTTTGTATTCTAAAGAACCTTTCTCTGCCTCGTCCAAAACATTGGGCCAGAGAGTAGGAACAAAGATTTTGTTTTCTATCAACCTTCGCCTGTACTTTGTGCCGTTTTCCAGCATCAGCGGATAGGCAAAAGCACCCTCAACAGGGTGAACATCAAGAAGATTCAGGTCTTTCAGGTGGCTGTGGAGATAGCTGAAATTATCATAGCGTTTCTTCTTAACGCTGTCATAATCTATGGCGTGGAGCAGATTTTCCGTTAGTTTGGACATGAGCTTTACTTTCTGAGAGCTGAAATAATCGTTATTAAAGCTGGCTTCGCTGTAAAATTCTCCTGCGCTTTTTTCAAACCTGCCAAGCACAAAGTTCATGCGCTCAAAGGAAAGGTCTCTTTGGAGGTCTCTTTCGGGAGCATCAGTGTAGAGAAATCCGCCGTCAGGCACGCCGAAGAATTTCCGGCAGGTGTAGAGAGTATCCACACCCTCTAAAGGCGGCTTAAAATACGCCTGAGCATTGTCCACAATCATGTTGGGGTATTGTTCATGGAGAGACACAAGCTGAGAGCGGCTTAACTGCCCGTAAAAATCCGTAACATAAAGCCATTCGCCATCTTGAAGCTCTAAGTCTTTAGGCATGAAATCAGCGCCTATATGATAATAGCTGATCTCTGCTCCTGCCTTTAGACAGCTTTCCCGAACAACGTCACAGAGAAAAACAGGCAGGGCAACTTTTTTAATTTGCTTTTGCTCCAAAAGATATTCAATACAGGCTCTGCCGCAGCTAAGGGGAAGAGCGCCCTCGTGGAGCATGGAGCCGGAGAACTTTTCCAGCTCAAAATATCCGCCTATTTCTTTCATAAACACCTCATGTTTCAGTCCACAAGGACTTTGAGCCAGCTATCTAAATCTGCCATACGTCTGTCTCTTTCCTCACGGGTGGGGAAATTCATAACGAGAGTACCGATGGTCTTGTTTGCGCCTGTAAATTCCTCAACTTCGTCTCCGTCTTTAAACCACAGGTCTTTTTCAACCACATATGGCTGAAGCTCAGGAGCTATGCTCAGACCTCTGAATTTGCCGGACTTGTAGCTGTGCAGAACAACCTGCGCCCAGCTGCCATTGTATTCCGGCTCTGTAAGTTCATCCAGAGGCATACCCACAGCGGCTTTAACCGCATTTCTAATAAGGTTTTGACCGGTGACGTAGTTTAACATCTCGCAAAGTCTGTTGCCGCCGCCTCTGGGGGAAACCTCCATAATGTATGCCTTACCGTCAGTACCCTCACGGCACTCAACATTATATACGGAAGTTTTCATATTTAGAAGCTTTAAAAGCCTCTGAAGCTCGGATTTAAGCTCTGCCATATGCTCCTGTGACATAGAGGAAGGCCAGGTAAATGCGGCGGGAGCGTATGGATTATCGGCGTTTTTATCGAAATACTGAGAGTTAAAGGAGCAGAAGCGCAGTTCTCCGTCCACGCTGAAACAGTCTGTATCGGAGGAAAAACCGTGCTGAAGTATGAAGTCCTCAACAATTATTCTGCCGTGTATGGAGTTTTCCATAGCGTAAAGGGCGGCGGCTTTGAAATCATCAAAGCTGTCCACACGGCTTACGCCCTTGCTTCCGGCAGAGTCCACAGGCTTCACAATAACAGGATATTTAAAGCCTGCTGCATCGGAAACAGCAGCTTCAATGTCAGTATAGTCTCTGAAATTTGGGACGGTAAAGCCGTTATCTCTTAAAAATGTGCGGAAACGGTTCTTGTTCTGCAAGATTTCCACAGATTCATAAGGGCCGCAGTTGGGAAGTCCCAGCTTTTCCGCTACATATGCGGCGGTGGTAACGCCCGGATCGCAGGCAAAGGACATTATACCGTCGATTTTAAGCTCTTTTGCAAGCTCGAGAACCTTGTCCTTTTCGATTATGCTCACATTGCGATATTCGTCGGAATACTTGTGGGCAATATTATCGGGCAGATAGTCGCATGTAATTGTATAAAGCCCCAGAGTCTTTGCCTCTTTTATGACCGGTAGAAGGTAGCGGGAGCCGCCGAGGAGCAGTATTTTTTTCATTTAAGCGTTTTCCTTTCTGTTGGAAAATAACTTCTTTATGATAGAAAGAATGTACTGAAAATTATCTACTTTAAAGAGCATGGAAAGTCCGGCGTATATGGAAACACCCAGAATTACCTGAATTATAAGGGTGAGAATGTCGTTCAATCCAAGGAGCAGAACTCCGCTTACACAAAGTCCCATGAATGCGGAGAGGAGAATGGAGGGAGCCATGTCCTTCAGCTGCTGGAGATAAGCATAATCCAGAAGTCTGCGGTTAGGCCATGCGTTAATGAGCTGAGACAAAAGGCCGGAGAAAAGCTGACCTAAAGCCATTGCAAATACGCCGTAGCGCATGGTGATGAGCAAAACCACCGTTTCAAGGCTCTTTTTTATGATTTCAAGCTTTAAAAATACATCGCTGCGCCCCATAGCCTTTATGGCGTTAAGATTGGCAGTGTGTAGAGGATAAAAGGCGTAAACAACGCAGAAAACCTGTAAAAAGGGTACGCAGGGCAGCCATTTATCCGTTAAAAGCAGGCGCACAACAGGTTCTGCACAGGCGGCAAGACCTGCCATTAAAGGCATCATAATGTAAGAGCTTATTTTTATTGCCCGTCTGGTCATATCCCGAACCTGAACCTTGTGATCCTGTTCAGAGGAGAGGACAGGCAGAAGAACGCTGTCAATAGAGTAGTTGATGTTTTCAACTATAAGGTTTGGCATGGAGTTACCACGCTCGAAGAACGCCAGATCGGAGTTTGAATATTTAACACCTATAACAAGAGGGTAGATTTTAAGGTAAACAGTGTCCAGAAGTGAAGATGCCAGAAGCTTCCAGCCATAGGACAGAAGTCCTTTCAAACGCTGGAAAGAGAACATCTTTTTCGGCTTCCAGCCCACAGTGAGCCAGAGAATTATGGTGTTTACGGTGACGTTGGAGAGCTGCTGAGCAACAAGCGCCCAGACACCGAAGCCCATATAAGCCATTGATATGCCCAGAACGGCGGAAAACAGAGTGCCGCCTAAAGTGGCAAAGAAAAAGCGCTTAAATTGCAGAGTTTTGGAGACGTATGCCTGCTGAACGTTCTTAACCCCTGCCACAACCACGGTAAGACCCAGAACACGCATAACAGGTGTAAGGCTCGGCTCATGGTAAATGTTTGAAATAGTGGGGGCGAGGAAGAACAGCCCGATATACAGCAAAAGGCAGAAGCTAACGTTAAAATAGAATACAGAGGAAAAATCCAGATCGTCGGGGTCTTTTTTCTGTATAAGTGCGTTTGCCATGCCGCTGTCCACAAAAACCAGAAGAATTGAGGTTATGACTGCGACCTTACTTGTAAGACCGTAAAGTTCAGGCTCCAGAATTCTTGCAAGCACTATGGTAACTACAAAGGACACTACCTGAGCGCCGCAACGCTCAAAAAAACGCCAGAAAAGATTGGAAAATACTTTTAGTTTATTATCCATTAAAAATCTCCGTCAAAATTTGATGGGGAAAAGAGATTATTCTTCGTATCCCCGCTTTTCCCTGTATTTTGCGTGAAGTTTGGGGAAAAGCCGTTTAATTGTTATTTTGAGCTTGTATGAAAAGCTCTGCTTATTGTAGATTTCCCTGTATGGGGGTTTAACCATTTCAGCTACCTTGCCCTCGATAAAGAGCAGCTCGTACTCTCTTTCCAGAATCTCATGGTCAATGGCAGGCACCTGCTCAGGCTTTACATGGGCTTTCAGCAAAGTCAGCATTTCTTTTTCGCCCACAATGAAGCGGCGGAGCTTTTTATACTGGCTTGAAAGCTTGGAGCTCCATGAACCGGGGTTGCTGCACAGTCTGTAAACAGACATATCTTCATCAAGAAAACGGATAGGCCCGTCTAAAAGCAGGCGCAGAGCGTCGGGGTAGTCGCTGAAACCGTAGGAGCAGGAAATGAAATAGAAGTCCTTATGGTCTGCGATTATATCCTTTTTAGCAAGCAGGGAGCTGGTGTGGTAGGCATTGCTCATGCCCTTGACAGCATCCTCTAAGAAAAGGTCGTGGTCGCCGCTTTTGGGAATAAACGGTTTATCAGGTGAGTTGCCGCTGCAATCATGCACAATGGAATTGTGGACGCAGGCGCTGTACTCCGGATGTGCCTCCATAAAATCAACCTGCTTTTGAAGCTTTAAGGGGTCAATCCAGTAGTCGTCACCCTCACAGAAAGCCACGTATTTGCCTCTGGCATTAGGATAGAAAAACTCGTCATAAACGTCCTTATGAAGAGAATAGAGATTAACTTCCTGATAGAAAGGGCGTATAATATCCGGATACTTTTCAGCGTATTCACGGATTATAGCGGCTGTATTATCGGTAGATTTATCATCATTTATAAGAACCTCAAAGCCGAAATCGGTTTTCTGGTTCACAAAGCCGTCTAAAGCACTGCGAATATATTCCTCATGGTTGAAGGCGGCACACATGACAGTAACAAGACAGTCTTTATTACTCATATTTAAGCCCTCCATAAATTTTAGTCATAATATTATACTACCAAAGAGAGGAGAATTCAACAGATATATAGCAAAAAGCCCTCTCAGGTCTATCCTGAGAGGGCTTAGAGTTTATTAGTTCTTTGCCAGTTCTCTGGCGGTGAGAGCGGCTATCTTTGCGTTGTTCAAAACAAGCTGGATATTGCTCTCAAGGCTGTCTCCACCGGTAAGCTCTACAACCTTTGCAAGCAGGAAGGGAGTGGTTTCCTTACCGTGGATACCCTGCTCCTTGCACTCTTTAAGTGCCTGCTCGATGGCTGCATCAATAACTTCCTTATCCATTGAGTATTCCTCAGGAATGGGATTTGTTACCAGCATACCACCCTTGTAGTTCAGCTCACGCTGAGCACGGAACATATCGGCAAGCTCCTTGGGGCTGTCCACACGGTAATCGACGGAAAATCCGCTCTTTCTGGTGTAGAAAGCAGGCAGTTCCTCAGTGCCGTAACCGATAACAGGTACGCCCTTGGTTTCCAGATACTCCAGAGTAAGACCCAGGTCCAGAATGGATTTAGCGCCTGCGCATACAACCATAACAGGTGTCTGAGCCAGCTCTTCAAGGTCTGCGGATATATCCATAGTGGTTTCAGCGCCTCTGTGAACTCCGCCTATGCCGCCGGTGGCAAAAATCTGAATTCCTGCCATGTGGGCAATAATCATGGTGGTGGTAACGGTGGTAGCACCGTCAATTCCTCTTGCAACAATGGCGGGCAGGTCACGGCGGCTTGCCTTGGTGACTGCTCTGCCGGCTTTACCCAGATGCTCGATCTCCTCGTGAGAAAGACCGGCTTTCAGTCTGCCGCCGATAATGGCGATAGTTGCAGGGACAGCGCCGTTGTCACGGATGCACTGCTCAACCATTAGAGCGGTTTCCACGTTCTTGGGGTAGGGCATACCGTGGGAAATTATGGTACTTTCCAAAGCCACAACAGGCTTGCCCTCCTGAAGAGCCTGCTGTACTTCGGGTGCAATGTCAAGATATTTGTTCATGCTGAATTTGCTCCTGTTTATTTAATTTCCGCCATTTTAACGGCGGTATCAAGCGCTATTTCTATCATCTGAGAGAAAGACATCTGTCTGTCCTCGGGTGATAGTGCCTCAGTGCGGTAGATGTGGTCGGAAATGGTGCAGAGGCAGAGAGCACGTTTTCCGGCGTAGGCGGCGTTTGCATAGAGACCTGCGGCCTCCATCTCAACTGCCATAACGCCCATGCGTTTCCACTGCTCGTTTTTATCCCAACCCTCAGAGGTGTAGAAGTTATCGTTGGAGAGAATGTTTCCAACCTTCATGTCAATGCCCTTTTCCTTTGCGGCCTCAACAGCTTTGCTTAAAAGGGTGAAGTCGGCAATGGGGGCGAAAAGTCCGCCGGTGTCAAACTGCTCAAGGTAGTTTGAATTGGTGCAGGCACCCTGACCGGCTACTATATCCATAAGATTCAGGTCATCTCTCAAAGCTCCGGCAGAGCCGATTCTTATAATGTTGTCAACATCATAGAAGTTATAAAGCTCCCAGCTGTAAATTCCGATAGCAGGAATACCCATGCCGGAGGCCATGACGGTTACGGGAACTCCTTTCCACTTACCGGTGTGACCCTGAACGCCACGGACGTTGTTTACAAGTACCGGGTTTTCCAGAAAGTTTTCAGCGATATATTTTGCTCTCAGGGGGTCGCCGGGCATAAGAACGGTTTTGGCAATGTCCTCTTTTTTTGCGTTTATATGGGGTGTAGGAATAGACATGTTATTTTCCTCCTGTTTTAATTTGCTATAAAGATACCCTAATTATATTGTACAAAAAGCAAAAAGTCAAATTGAAACAGTCATAAAGATATGCTATTATAGGCAGAGAAATAAATTTCGGGGGACTAATATATGAGCGATGTAATAGTAATAGGTATTGCCGGAGGTACCGGAAGCGGCAAAACTACTATAACAAAAAAGATAATTGAGAACTTTAAGGATGATGTTTCTGTTATCCACCATGATAATTTTTATAAAGCCCACCACGGCATGAGCTATGAGGAACGCTCAAAGCTCAACTACGACCACCCTGATTCATTTGACACCGAGCTTCTTATCGAGGCTGTCCGTGAACTGAAAAAGGGAAACAGTGTTTGTTGCCCTATATACGACTACACAATTCACGACCGCACAGATGAGACAATAAAGGTTAATCCTGCAAAGGTTATCATTGTTGAGGGAATTCTGATTTTCCAGTCAATAGAGCTGTGCGACGAAATGGATATTAAGATTTATGTGGACACTGATGCTGATGTGCGCATACTCCGCCGTATAGTTCGAGATGTTAAGGAGCGAGGCAGAAGCCTTGAAAGCGTTGTGGATCAGTACCTTACCACTGTTAAACCCATGCACGAGCAGTTCGTTGAGCCGAGCAAACGCAGAGCTGATATAATCATTCCTGAGGGTGGCCATAATCAGGTGGCACTGGATATGGTTATAGAGCGTGTGCGGGCTCATCTAAATAAGGAGAATGAAAACTAATGGCAAAGCTGTATTTCAAGTACGGAGCTATGGGCTCTTCTAAGTCTGCCCAGGCTCTAATTACAAAGTTTAACTATGAAGAACTGGGAATGTCCGTCTGGCTTATAAAGCCCAGTACAGACACCAGAGACGGAGCAGAGATTATAAAAAGCCGCATAGGTCTTGAGTGCGTGGCTCAGGTAATTACCCCCGAGAATAATATTAAGGAAAAATACAGCACCGCCGGAAAACACGATGTAATAATAGCTGATGAAGCACAGTTTTTCACTCCTCAGCAGATAGACCAGCTGAGAGATATTGTGGACGAGGAGGATTTGCCGGTTCTCTGCTTCGGTCTGAGAACGGATTTTCTTACTCGCTTCTTCCCCGGCTCACAGCGCCTTATGGAGCTTGCAGACTCTATTACGGAGATTAAAACCGTTTGCGCCTGCGGCAGAAAGGCAACCGTTAACGCCAGAATTGACGAAAACGGCAGAGTTATCACCCGTGGAAATCAGGTTCTCTTAGGCGGAAACGACAGCTATGTGGCAATGTGCCATAAATGCTGGATGGACAAGATAAAAGCTCAGGAAGAGCAGGAAAAAGGTGAATTGATTTGAAATCCAAAAAAAGAGGAGTTAAGGTAGTAATATTTTTGCTTCTGCTTGTGTTTTTGGCTTTTACCTTCTATATTCGCTTTGATACACCGGAAAAAAGAGCTCTTGAAGGCATAGAGGAAAAAGCACTGGGAGCGGGAGAAATTAAGTTTTTGAGCTATTCTGAAAACTCTCAGTCTGAAACGGTGGGAGTGTACGAGGATGATGTTTACAGATACACAGTCCTTGCAAAAACCGGAGAACTTATCGGCTTATACATAAACAGCGACAGCATGGCAAAGCTTGACAGCGCCCTTGTAGAGGATAACGGCGAGAGAATAAGCAACGAAGAGGCCGAAAACACCGCAAAGAATATTGTGAAAAAACTCCACCCTGAGTGGGACGTGGCAAAGCTCACCTTTACCGAATCCAAAACCGACAGTCATCTGGACGAATT
>SAMEA104404097__coassemble_862_pt1 | contig 27376 bp, 25 predicted proteins | sample SAMEA104404097__metabat2_high_PE_037 | metagenome-assembled genome bin SAMEA104404097 (sample SAMEA104404097) | Balaenoptera acutorostrata | reverse complement strand
CAGTGATAATACCAGTTGACCATTCCGCCCAAATGCGGTAAACTGGCTAAGTATTGGATTTGACATTACACTTAAATCTTAACGCAAAAGAAGACGAGTAAGCAACCCCTTTCGGGGAAACTTACTCGTCTTTTTTCGTGGGTCCATTTTGCCACAGACCCATTTCTTTTTATCAGAATGCAATTTTCATAAACAGTGCCACGCAGCAGAGAACCAAGGTCATAGGAACGTACACATAGCGGCCTATACCATACCACAGTTCACCACGTTTTTTACTTGAACCACGGTTAATTTCAACGAGGAAATCGTCCTTCTTCATAACCCAGAACCAAGAAACAGCACCAAGAAGAGCTCCGATAGGTATTATATAAATAGAAACCAAGTCCATCCAGGGACCCCACTGGAAAATAGCCTCCATGTTAAGACCAAAACCAAGGCATATAACTCCGATTATAAGCAGAATCAGATTGCGTTTAAGCTTGGGGAATTTGTGCTGCAAGGATTCAGCCACAGCCTCAAACATATTCTGCAATGAGCTTATACCTGCAAAAATCATTGCAACGTAAAGGATAATATTGAAAATTCTTCCGAAAGGAATGTCCTGCAAAATTGTAGGCAGAGAAACAAAAAGCAGACTTGGACCGGCAGCTTTATCTATGTTATAGCTAAAGCATGCAGGCAGGATTACGACAGCTGCAACAATAGCGGCAACGGTATCGAAAAATCCGGTTCTCTCAGCCAGAGGTACAACGCTCTCTTTATCGTCCAGATATGCGCCGTAAACTATCATGCCGCTTCCTGTTATAGACAGCGAGAAGAACGCCTGACCCATAGCAGTTATCCAAACCATTGGATTTTTGAGAGCTTCCCAGTCAGGGATAAACATGAAACGGTATCCCTCAAAAGCACCGGGCAGGAATGCCACACGAATAGCCAGAATAAGAAAGATAACGAAGAAAACAGGCATCATTATCTTGTTGGTCTTTTCTATGCTCTTTGCTCCGAGGAAGAGTGTAAGCAAAGTAATAACCACAACGATTATATGGTACGGTATAACGGAGTGCGGCTCTAATGCAAAACTGTTAAACCACACCTCTGGTTCAACCTTCATAATCATACCGGTAACGGAATTGCACAAGGCTTTGAGGACATAGGAGACTATAACCGCATAGCCGATTGCAATGCACATAGAACCGATAAGAGGCAGCCATGCAAGAATTCCGCCAACATTTTCCATTTTCTTTCCTCTGGTAGACCATGCGTTAGCATATGCGCCCAATGTGCCTGTCTTGGCTCTGCGGCCGATGGCAAATTCAGCAGGCAAACCAACGCGGCTGAATATCACCACGAAGAGCAGATATATAAGCAGGAATGCTCCTCCGCCGTTTGACCCCATTTTGTTTGGAAAGCCCCAAACATTTGCCATGCCGACTGCTGAACCGACGGAGGCCAATATAAAGCCCCAGCGGCTTGCAAAGCTTCTTTCATGTACTTTCTTTTCCATTCTCTTCTCTCCTAAAACCGAAAAATCACGGAAATCCAGATATTTCATTTAAACTGTAAAAGTGTCAAGGCTCATTATAGCACATTTTTTTGCGATGTAAAGCTTTATTTGTTTAAATCCCAAAGGCTTCTTTTTAATATAATTTTTTGAAAATCAAAAAGAGCAAAAAAAGAGCCGCAATTTAATGCGGCTTAGTAAGCAATTAAATTTTTATAAGCTCATATTCCTTGGTACCAACGCCTATCTTTTCGGCGTGATCCAGGCAATCCATCCAGCAGGTGTTGGGGTGAATTCTATGGAAGTGGTCATGGTCTGAATGGTCGCCCTCGTCGGATGCTGTGCCTTTCAGTATGGGCTGTGCATTGACTGCATCAGCGCAGGCCATATCCAGTGCAACAGGGTCAAAGGATACAAACATACCCACATTTGGAACTATTGCTGCATCATTTTCGCTGTGGCAGTCACAGTTAGGTGAAACATCAATAACCAGTGAAATGTGGAAATTAGGTCTGCCGTCTACAACAGCCTTGCTGTATTCGGCAATTTTTCTGTTCAGTATCTGTTCGCTTTCCCTGTTTTTATTGTGTATTGCATCTTTCTGGCAAATAGCAATGCAGCGACCGCAGCCGACACACTTGTTCGTATCAATAGTAGCTTTTCCGTTAGTTACGCTTGGAGCACCGTGGGCACATATCTTTGTACACATTCCGCAGCCAACGCACAAATCCTGATTGACCTCAGGCTTGCCTGAATTATGCTGCTCCATTTTACCGGCTCTTGAGCCGCAGCCCATGCCCAGATTTTTAAGCGCACCGCCAAAGCCAGTTGACTCGTGGCCCTTAAAATGTGTCAGGGAAACTACTATATTAGCATCCATAATGGCGCTGCCGATTTTGGCCTCTTTGACATATTCTCCGCCTTTAACGGGAACATAGGTCTCATCAAGACCTTTTATACCGTCGGCTATAATAACCTGACAACCTGTGGAGAGTGGAGAGAAGCCGTTCATAGCAGCGGTTTCCAGATGGTCAAGTCCATTTTTACGTCCGCCTACATAAAGAGTGTTGCAGTCAGTAAGGAAAGGCTTGCCACCACGCTCTTTTATAAAATCTGCAACGGTTTTTGCCCAGTTTGGTCTGAGAAAAGACAGATTACCCGGTTCACCGAAGTGCATTTTAATTGCAACGAATTTGTCGTTGAAGTCAATATCACCCATGCCCGCAGTTTTCATAAGTCTGGTAAGTTTCTGCTGTAAATTTTCACGGAAGCTTGCTCTGAAATCAGTAAAATATACTTTAGAGGCCATAACTAACACTCCTTAATCTTAATTAAGGATAATTTTATCACATTACTGCTTTTAATTCCATATATATTTTAGGAAATAAAAAACTCCAAAGAGACTTCATCTAACTTTTTGGAGTTTTTTATATGATTTTTATTTTTTACCAATCAGCAGAGCAGAGCCACTCATGCACAAAGTGTTAGCCTCTTTTTTCGTCATAAACAGTCCGTCGTCTGTATGAATAAGCTCCACCCTTTCGTAGCCCATATCATACAGCTTTTTTATAAATTCATCCATATCTCCGTATCTACTTTTGGTAAAAATATCGTGAATAGCAAATGTTCCGCCCTTCTTCAGCACTCTAAGAGTTTCAAGAATTATTACTTGCCTGTCTTTGCAGGGTATATTATGATAGCAATAGTTGCTTGTAACGGCGTCATAGCTTTCATCGGCAAATTCAAGCTTGCAGGCATTTCCGTTTACAAACGAGGTATTCTCGGAAACTCCCTCGGCCTTTGCGTTATTCTCGCAGAGCGGTTTATTAAATGAAGCATATTCTTTTCCCCAACGGTCAAGACCTACCATATGGGCTTTTGGATTCTTTTTGGCACAGGCAATGGTTAAAGCACCGCTGCCGCAGCCTATATCAAGTCCCTTTCCGTTTTCAGGCAGTTCTATATATGAAGCAACTTTTTCGATTATTCTCCGTGAAAACTGCTTTTTTCCGTTATATGAAAATGTGGTGTACCAGTTAATACACATAATAGAATAGACAAGCAGAATTGCAAATATAACGCCGCTTATTATTTCGGCAGCAAGTTTACTGCTACCGCTCAATAGATTTGAAAACAGGAAAAATACAAACAGTGCCCCCGCTAATATTGTACCTGTAATTACGCTTACAATCATTCCCTTTGGAACCCAGTTTTTGTAATCAGCTTTCATTTTTTCACCTTTCTTTCAATATTTATTTCTTAAATTTAAATTTTAAGAAATAATACCCTGTTCAAATAATAAAATCGCTTCTTGGTACTATTTTCAAAGAGTAAAATATTCGAATTTTTTCGGTTAGTTATCTCTAACCAATAATAACATAAATTTAAAATATTTCAACTGTAATATCGGACTTAATTTCACTTCTCTCCTTATCACTTCAATTGCCTCGCCTATTTCCACTCTTCTCAATTATCTTCTGATGTAATGCAAAAGACCTTGAAAGGCAATTTGCCCTTCGAGGTCTCTTCTTTTGCTTATTAAAATCTGTTAGTTAAACTTGAATTTGTCCAATATCATTTCTAAAATTGCTTTACGGGACTTTACTATGTTTTCTCTGAAATTGCAAAATTAAATTAACATTATCTGCCCCTATGCTTTTCTTTTCGCTTATGTTGTTTTATGTCAAATTGGCGTTGCTTTTCAGCTTCTCGCTGCTCTCGACTGGCAATTTTTCTTGACGATTTATTTTATTCTCGTTGCAGTTGTAAAGCCAGCTGTGATTTTGTCCCAATCCCTGAACAATCGGATTGCTTTCGCAATTCACGTTGTACTCGTTTTGGATTTGTTGCTCTCTTCTTTACAATTACATCAACGTGCGGACTAAATTTAAGCCGACTGTAATTTTTCAGAATAAACTCCCAGACTTCACAGTCCTTGGGTTCTGCTCCGAACGTAACTTTACATACTGATAGTTTTTCGTTTTCTATACGCTCGAATACGCCTACCCAAAACGGTTTTTCAAAATACACCGTCAGCTTTCCATAACTTTCATCCATAAAGAAACCCTCCAAAAATTTTTTGCATAGGAATGGACAACCCGGAGGGGAAGGTTACTTACCTGAACTTATACGTCCAGACGACTGGGCTACCTACCAGTTCTAACACACCAAACGGTGCATATTGCGTTTTTATCCTACGATTATATAAAATTTATTTTACATGGACATTCCAATTTTGAGATTACTCATTTGGTTTAAATCTGTGATTATTTAATCTCTGCACAAATTCAAACACAATTTGACGTAAGGTTCTGTCCTTTATCTGTTACAAAAATCAGAACAGATAGAACACTTACTCTTTTTTGTTATCGACGAAATATGCGGCGATAGACAGCAGCACCGCTACGCCGCCACAGCACATTACAACAAAATTATTTGTCGCAATGCTAAGTCCCATTAGTCCTATACAAATTGCAATGATCCCCAGTTTGATACCTTTCATTCAAATCACCTGCTTTCTAAAGTTCATCTGTTGATTTTATTCCGATAAGCCTAGCAGGCTACCTTATAGATACATTTTAACAAAAATGGGCAACCCCATCAAGAGATTGCCCATTTAAAAACTATGTGATTATTAAATTCTGCACACGCTCAAGCAGCATTTAATGCAAGAGGTAAAATTTAGATTTCTACTATATAAAATCGAATATTAGTACATCTTTGCGCCGGCAGGAATGAAGTCATCAAGCTGGATAAGATTCAGTCTCTCGTCCTCACCGTTGTGATATACAGCAGAGATAATCATACCGCAGGAATCAATGCCCATCATCTTGCGGGGAGGCAGGTTGGTGATAGCAAGCAGAGTCTTGCCAACCAGATCCTCAGGCTCATAGTAATCATGAATACCGCTTAAAATTACACGATCAGTGCCGGAACCGTCATCCAGAACGAACTTTAAAAGCTTCTTGGACTTCTTCACAGCCTCGCATTCTTTAACCTTAACAGCTCTGAAATCAGACTTGGAGAAGGTTTCAAAATCAACCTGTTCCTCGAAGAGAGGATCCATTCTAAGGTCAGACATATCAATGGTGTCTGCATTCTTAGGAGCAACATGCTCAGTTGAAACTACGGTTGCAGTCTCAGCTTCTGGCTTGTTTTCTGCCTTGGCAGCCTTCTTTCCGTCCTCCAGAGGTTTCATAGTGGGGAACAGAATAACGTCTCTGATGCTGCTGCAATTTGCAAGAAGCATTACGCAACGGTCAATACCAATGCCAAGACCACCTGTGGGAGGCATACCATATTCAAGAGCATTGATGAAGTCTTCGTCCATCATGCCGGCTTCATCATCGCCGTTTTTACGCAGTTCAACCTGCTTGCGGAAACGTCCAGCCTGATCTATGGGGTCGTTCAGCTCGGAGAAAGCATTACCCATTTCGCTGCTGCAAATGAACAGCTCGAAACGCTCAGTAAGTCTGGGATCGTTTACGCTGCGCTTTGCAAGAGGAGAAACATCAACAGGGTGCATGGTAATGAATGTAGGCTGAGTAAGAAGCTCCTCAACCTTCTGGTCAAAGCATTCATAGAGTGCATTACCCCAGGTCTTTTCCTTCTTGTCCATATCTATTCCGGCAGCTACGGCTGCTTCAACAGCTTCCTTATCGCTGTCAATAGCCATAAAGTCAATGCCTACATACTCCTTGACAGCCTCTGCCATAGTCATGCGGCGGAAAGGAGGAGCAAGAGAAATCTGCTTGCCCTGCCACTCAACATCATAGGTGCCCAGAATTTCCATAGCGGCACCGGAGAGCAACTGCTCGAACAGATCCATCATATCGTTAAAGTCAGCATAGGACTCATACAGCTCAACAGAGGTAAATTCTGGGTTGTGCTTTGTATCCATACCCTCATTTCTGAAGATACGACCAATCTCGTATACTCTTTCGATACCACCAACAATAAGGCGCTTCAGGTTAAGCTCGGTAGCGATACGGAGGTACATATCTATATCCAGAGTATTGTGGTGGGTGATGAAAGGTCTTGCAGTGGCACCACCGGAAATGGTATTGAGAACAGGAGTCTCAACTTCCATGTATCCTCTGTTATCCAGGAAACGGCGAACATAGCTTATAAACTTGGAACGAATTTCAAAGTTTCTGCGGCTGTCGTCGTTAACTATAAGGTCTACATATCTCTGTCTGTATTTAAGTTCGGTGTTGGTCATGCCGTGGAACTTCTCAGGCAGAGGACGAAGAGACTTAGACAGAAGTGTCACTTTCTGGACATGAACAGAAATTTCCTCGGTTTTAGTCTTAAACACATAACCGGTGACACCGATAATATCGCCGATGTCGTACTTTCTGAAATCCTTAAACTCCTGCTCGGAGACTGCATCGGAACGGACATAAAGCTGAATCAGGCCCTTATCATCTTTGATATGGCAGAAAATGGCTTTACCCATACCACGCTTAGACATGATACGGCCTGCAACGGAAACGGTCTTTCCGTCAAAAGCATCGTAGTCGTTCTTAATTTCCTGTGACCATGCGCTTCTAATAAACTTTGTCTGATGGAAAGGATCTCTGCCCGCATCCTGCAAATCCTTCAGCTTGTCACGACGGATCTGGAGAATTTCTGACAGTTCCTTACCCTCTTCCGGGTTAAACTTATTTTCACTCATTCTATATCCCTCAACACTTATTTATTCTCAACAGAAACTATCTTAAACTTAAATGAACCGGCAGGAGCGTTGATAACAACTTCCTCGCCTGCTCTATGTCCGTGAAGACCCTGTCCTACGGGAGAGTCATCGGAAATACGACCCTCTCTGGGGTTAGCTTCCTGAGAACCAACGATTTCATAGCGCTCCTCAATTTCGTCCTCAACATCAAGAACTGTAACAATGCTGCCAAGGGTAATTGAGTCTTTAGGCACATCGGAGGTATTATTGTCAACGATCTCTGCGTTCTCTATCAGAACTTTTATTTCAGCAATCTTGGAATACAGCTTGCCCTGCTCGGTCTTAGCCTCATCATACTCACTGTTTTCAGACAGGTCGCCGAAGCTTCTGGCTTCTTTTATAAGCTCAGCCACTTCCTTTTCCTTGACGGTTTCAAGGTATTCAAGTTCTTCTTTCAGAGCATTCAGGCGCTCCTGGCTCATTTTAAATCTGCTGGAATTAGACATAAAGCAGTTCTCCTTTTAATGAATTGGTTAATATCAAAAATATATTAAATCGGCGCCTTCGCCGGGGGTTAGCTAAGAAGTTTAAGAGCAGCCATAAGCTGTTCGTCGCTGCTGGTACTTGATGTACCGTCCTGACCGCCTGTGGTACCATCTGTTGTACCAACGGTACTGGGGTCTGAATTATGGAGAATCACATCCGGAACTACGCCGCCCTGAAGTGAAATATCATTACCATTGGGGGTAAGATAGCTCTTTGTTGACAGTCTGATTGCACTGCCGTCGTGCAGCTCTATTGTCTCCTGAGTACGGGTATTACCGGTAGTGCTTTCACCTAACAGTGTTGCCCACTGGTATTCTTTCAGGACAGCAGCACACAGCTCTGCTTCTTTGTATGTTTCGCCGTTTATCAAAACGCACATAGGCAGCTGAACGCACATACCGTCAGACTCCGTAACAATTTCATTTCCCTGCTTATCAATTTCAGAGAACAGTCTGCCTTTAGGCAGCAGGTAATCCAGAAATACAGCAACTTCTTCTTTAAGTCCTCCAGGGTTTCCTCGCAGGTCAATTACCAATGCAGTAGCCCCCTGACCTAAAAGCCCCTCAACGGCTGTAACAGCAGCTTTACCGCTTCCAGCCTCAAAGTCCTTTATCTGGACATAACCGGCGCCTGTCTTTTCAAGTCTTGACTTAACATGATTCTTAACCATTCCGGTGCAGTCGACTTCAACATAGTAGGAACCATTTGAAATTTCAAGTTTGAATTTTCCGTCCATTTTGGAACGAATAAGGGTTCTGACTTCGTCAGCATTATAGTAGCTGAGTTTTTCATCGTCAACAGCAGTAATTACTGCACCGACCTGAAGTCCATTTTTCGCAGCAGGGCTGTCTGCATCCACAGACATTACCTGATATCCGCCGGTATTTTCGTCTCTCATAAGAGACATACCAATATCAGCATAGTCATTAGTTGAATACAGATTGAAAGTTCTATATTCAGCCTCTGACATGAATTTACTCCACTGGTCTCCCAGACCCGAAATCATAGCAGCCGCCGCTGCATTGCCCATAGACTTTCTGTCCACATGGTCAATATAGTTCTCTTCCACTATATCTTTTATCTCAATATAGCGCATTGCTTCATCGAAATCTTCTTTTCCGCCCACTTTATTCAGCATTGACTTATAAGTGAAAGCATAAGTACCGAAGCCAAGCAACAGGCAAAACGGCAAAACAAATTTCAATTTAAAGTTAATGTTAAAAATGGCAGAGAAAAAATTTCCAATATTTGCTAAAAATCTTCTGAAAAAATTTCCCACGATCTTCCTCCTCATAGCATGGCTGAGCCGGGCAGTCGATTTTGACTGTCCGGCATTGGGCCATTACTCAGATGAAATTACTAATTTTATTTATAATGCTTATTAGAAGAATGACATTGGGTTAACAGTACCGCCGTTTTGTCTCACTTCAAAGTGAAGGTGAGGGCCAGTAGAAATGCCGGTGGAACCAACATAACCTACAATATCACCCTGACTCACTGACTGACCATTACTTACGGCTATTGAGGACATATGACCATAAAGGGTAATGTACCCGTTGCCGTGGTCAATCATAACGCAGTTTCCGTATCCTCCGTTTACACCGGCAAGAACAACACTTCCGCTGTCGGCTGCATAAACAGGTTCACCTGCACCAGCTCCGATGTCAACGCCGGAATGCATTTTGCCAACCTGACCTGTTACAGGATGAATGCGAGGTCCGTATGGGCTGGTAATAACAGTAGAAGTGGTGGGCCAGATAAAGCTTCCGGTGGGATTTATTGGCGTTCCGCCGCCACCGCCGCTACCGCCGCCACCGCCGCTACCGCCGCTATTACCACTGCTGCCTGCTGCAGCTTCTTCCCGTTTTCTGCGTTCTTCTTCCTCTCGCTGGCGCTGAAGTTCCGCCACAAGTCTATCGATTTCTGCATTTGCTTCATCCTCGGCTGCTGCAATCGCATCAATCTCTTCCTGGCGGTTTTCAATGTCGCTCTCCAGCTCACGCATTACATTGATAGCCTCTTCGATGTCTTTTTCAAGCTGAACCTGTTCCTCACGGAGAGCAGCCTGTTTTTCCTCGATTTCGGCTTTATACTCTTCATACTCTTTCTTAACAGCTTCGGTATTTTCTCTTGCTGCAATATATTCTTCCTCAAGCTGTCTGTCGCTCTCCATTATTTCGCCGATATCATCAACGACTGTCAGGAGTTCTCCCAAACTTGTAGCGTTAAGAATAAGAGCAAGAAAACCATAGCTTCCGTTTTCTTCCATTGCTCTTACACGTGCACGGTAGCGTTCAAGCTGCTCGTTTTCAAGTTTTAAAGCAGCTTCCAGCTCTTCGGCTTTGGTAGCAATCATCTCGTCATAAAGAGCAATTTCCTCCGCATTAAGCTCCATCTGCTCGATGGTATACATATTGCGTTCGTCCATTGCAAGCTTTCTTTCCATGATGCTTGCGTGTTCGCTTTCAAGAGAGTCAACAACTTCCTGCTTTTCACGTCTATTGGCGGTAATTGAATCTCTTTCTTTTTTAAGCTGGTTAATTTCGCTCTGTGTAACAGCAAAGGCCGATGTGGGAAGCATGGTGAAAACCATTACCAGAGTCATAAGAGTAACAAGTGCTCTTTTTATTTTTTTGTTTTTCATATCTTTATTCCTAATTTATCTTGCGATCAGCAATTCCAGTGGGGGTTGCCTGGGAAATAGATTTCAGGGTCAACACGAGAACCGTTTACTATTACTTCAAAGTGGCAATGAGTACCGGTTGCAACGCCGGTCTGACCTAAGAATCCTATTGTCTGGCCTGCGGAAACATATGTACCCTGACTTACAGCTATGCCAGACATATGCGCATACAATGTCTGGGTGTAATCTCCGTGGTCGATAATAACATAATTTCCGTAGCCGCCGTTACTGGCTGCTGTTATAACTGTGCCTGAACCTGCTGCAACTATGGGGCCGCCGTCATTTCCGTAGCCGTCTATATCTATACCGCTGTGGAATTTAAGTTCTCCTGAAATAGGATGTACTCTGTTTCCGAAACGGCTTGTAATAGTATTGCCGCTGGGAACGGGCCATGTTGTTAATCCTGAGCTTGGAGTGCTTCCACTGCCGGAACTATCGCTCCAGCCGCCATCTCCGCCATCGGAGCTGTCTCCTCCGCCGGACTCTCCGCTGTCAGTTGAATCTCCGCCGGACTCTCCGCTGTCAGTTGAGCCTCCGCCGGATTCTCCGCCCTGATCAGGCTGAGGTTTCTGAGCCTGCTCAGCTTCTTGCTGACGTTTCTGTTCATTATATGCCTGTATCATTTCCAGAACAGATGCCTCAGCTGCTGCTTCTGCAGCTTCAGCAGCTTTGTATTCCTCAATAGCAGCCTCTATCTCGTCATCAAGCTCTTCAAGTCTCGCCATTGAAGCTTCAATTTCTTTTTCCAGCGCAATCTGCTCTTCTTTTAAGAGAGCCTGCTTTTCGTCGATTGCTGCCTTTTCTTCTTCATACTCAGCCTTTAGTAACTCTGTCTCTTCACGGGCTTTAATGTACTTTTCTTCAAGCTCTCTGTCGCTTTCCATTATGCTGCCCATATCGTCAAGTGCAGTAAGGAATTCGCTGAAGTTTTCAGAATTCATAACAAGACTGAGAATATTAAAGCCGCCGTTTTCTTCCATAGCTCTCACTCGGGCTCTGTAACGCTGAAGTTGCTTTTCTTCTCTGGTTCTTGCCTCTTCCACCTCTTCGGCCTTATCTTTAATAATGCCTTCATAGATGCTGATCTCTTCTGCGACCAGACTCAGCTGTTCATTGGCATACTTGTTTTCCGCATCAAGCGCAATTTTCTGCTCCAAAACTCCGGCCTGCTCTTCTTTGAGCTGATCAATACGAGTTTTGGCATCTTTGACTTTTCCTGAAAGTTCATTTTTCTGCGCCTGTATTCTGTCAATATCGCTCTGTTCAATCGCATGAGCCATAGTCGGCATTACACTGGCAATCAGAGAAAACACCATGAGTGCGGTCAAAATGACAGCTATTGCGGATGTGATTTTTTTCCTGTTCATATTAGTCTCCAATTCCCTTTTGGGAGTTCAGACATTTACACCTTCAGGTAATTTCTGATTGCGTTTATGCCTCCGAATACGCCTACTAAAATTCCCGTGCCAAGATAGAAGATAAGGACAGGGATTGCCACATCTACAAAGGGCACTACTCTGATAAAGCTTCCGGCAACGGTACTTATGATTTTGCCGGTAAGAAGCTCATACACTCCCCATTCAGCAATGAATGCAAGTCCTCCGCCGATGAGGCCAAGTGTTAAACCTTCGATTATAAACGGCAGACGGATAAATCCGTTATTTGCGCCGACCATCTTCATTATGGCTATTTCTTCACGTCTGTTAAAGGTGGCAAGCTTAATGGTATTTGACATTATAAATACTGATACGAATACCAGCATTACTATAAGCACCAGTGAAACAACGCTTACAACATTTCTAATGGTGACAAATATGTCTGCATACTCGACATGTGCTCTTACCTTTGCTACGCCTTCCACAGTCATCAAATCCTCAGTAGTCTGTGACATGAGGGCTATATCTGTAAGGTGTATAACATAGCGGTGACGGAAAACAGTGCTGTCAATGCCTTCCATAAGATAGCTGTCGTAGTTGTCAAAGAAGTTGTCCATTGCAAGCTCTCTGGACACAAAGTCTGCTGACTCAACATTGTCAACAGCTTCTATTTTTTCCTCGACTGCCCTGGCTTCATCCTCAGTGAGCTCTTCATCGATAAATGTGACTACCTCATTCTGATTTTCCAGGTCTTTAATGAGTGCATCAATATTTACCGACAAAAGGGATACACTGCCCATGATTATAAGGCATGCCATAATGATCGTAACTGAGGCAAAGGACATAAATCCGTGCTTTCCAATACTGCGGAAACCTTCGCCTATAAGATATCCGCCTCTACTAAATTTCATAACTGTAATACCCATCCATTCCGTCACTGATAACGTGGCCGCCATCAATAGTGATGACACGCTTAGAAAAGGCGTTTACCAGTTCCTTCTCATGGGTAACTACAAGAATGGTAGTTCCCATTTCGTTTATCTTTTCGAATAAGAGCATAAGCTCCAGACTGCGAACAGGGTCAAGGTTTCCTGTAGGCTCGTCTGCAACTATCATGCGTGGGCTGTTTACAAGTGCTCTTGCAATAGCCACCCTCTGTTGTTCACCACCGGAGAGTTCATTCGGGAGTCTCTTTTCTCTGCCCTCAAGGCCGACAAGCTCCAAAACGTAAGGTACTCTCTTGCTTATTTCTTTGTTTGATGCACCTACGACACGCATGGCGAATGCCACGTTATCGTAGACCGTCATATTTTCAATAAGCCGGTAGTCCTGGAATATGACGCCCAGAGTTCTTCTCATTTTAGGGAGCTTTCTTCTCTTGATTTTCATCATGTCAAAATCGTTAACGGTTATTTCACCTGAGTTGGCATGAATTTCTCCTGTTATGAGCTTCATTATTGTAGTCTTACCGGAGCCGGAAGGACCAACAAGAAAAACGAACTCACCTTCGTCAATACTAAGGTCTACTTCATCCAGCGCGACAGTGCCGCTGCTGTCGTAAACCTTGGTCACATTGTTCATTCGAACCATAGTTAATTTTCCTCCAACTGCAACTTGGATTTTTTATCTGCGTACTATATATAAAATATCTTTATTCCCTCAATACTTGTTGCTGTTGTTATTATTCAGAGAATCAAGATACATTTTCACCATCATTGCAACCTTGAAAACAATGGCATGGTCAAACTCTCTCAAATCCAGACCTGTTATTTTCTTTATTTTCTCAAGCCTGTACACCAAAGTGTTTCTATGTACATAGAGCTTACGGGATGTTTCGGACACGTTAAGGTTATTTTCAAAAAACTTGTTTATGGTCTCAAGAGTGTCCTCATCCAGAGTTTCAATGGGGTTTTTCTTAAATACTTCATTTAAGAACATTTCGCAAAGGGTTGTAGGCAGCTGATAAATAATTCTGCCCAGACCCAGAGTCTCGTAATTTACAATGGTCTTTTCGCTTTCAAATACACGGCCGACCTCTATTGCGACCTGAGCCTCTTTGTATCTGTCAGCAAGTTCACGCAAATGCAGAGCGTTGGTGCTTATACCTATTACACAGTGTATGCCCAGCTCTTCTTTAAGCAAATCCTCTATGCTGTGAGCAATCTTGCTGATTTCCTCAGGGCATTCAGCGGAACTAAGTGCCTTTACAACTACAACGTCAGTCTCGTTGATGTTTAGCACGAAGTCTTTCTGCTTATCAGGGAAAAGGCGCTGAATAACTTCTACCGCTGCGACATCAGGATTGTCCATCTGGCGAACCAGAAAAACGCATCTGGGTTCATCGGTTACGAAGTGAAGCTCCTTTGCTCTTACATACACGTCGCCGGGGAGAATATTATCAGAAATAATATTCTTTACAAAAGCAGCCTTATTGTGCTTTTCTTCATAGTTACTCTTTGCCTCATTGAATGCGACTGCGGCAACGGCACAAATAGTTTTAGCAACTGAGTCATTGCCCTCTACAAACGCAGCATAATCAAAATTTGAGTCGCTGGATGCAAGAGTGCAATAAACTCTAAGGCCGGTAGTTACAACATTTTCTGCTGATTCAAAATCATATACATGAAAATCATCGAGTCTTGAGCCAATCAAAGCAAGTTCTGAACTTGCAACTACAAAACCCTGCTCGTCCACTACACCTATTGTCCTGTCAACGGCATCTTTCATTTGAATAATCACATTCTGGAAAATCCTGCTGGACATAAAAACGCCTCCTATGAGCGGCAGTTAAGCTGAAATTAAAGCTATTATGGCAAAATGCCATACCTCCGCAATTCTCTTTTTACATAATAACCTACTTTTATGTGATTTTCAATAGAAAAAAAGAGCTTTTTTTGTGAACTTTTTTGATTTTGTATCAATTCAGCATAATTTTTTGTGAAAAGTGCATCTAATTTTGATTATTTTACCATTATTCTCAACTGAACACCTTGCACAAATCATTCTCGTCAAGCTCTCTGTACCCGCCCTCTCCCAGGTTTTCGTCCAGTATGAGAGTGCCGATTGAAAGCCGTCTGAGCACGGTTACAGGTTTACCAACAGAGGCAAGCATACGCCTAACCTGATGATATTTTCCCTCGGTGAGTACCACTTCGCAGCGGTTTCCGCCAAGTCTTACAAGCTCCGCCGGACGGCATTTTAAACCGTCACGAAGCTCTATACCGTCTTTAAAAGTTTTTTCGTCTTCCTCGGTGGGTTCACCCTCGACCTCTGCATAATATCGTTTTTGCACGGAAAATTTAGGCGAAATAACCCGATGGGCAAAATCTCCGTCATTTGTCAGAATAAGCAGGCCGCTTGTGTCCTTATCAAGTCTGCCTACCGGGAAAAGATCCATACGCCGCATTTCAGGGCTTAAAAGGTCAAGAACCGTCTTTTGTTTTTTATCTTCAGTGGCAGTAACGACCCCGCAGGGCTTATCTATCATAAAGTAGCGGTATTTTGAATATGATATAAGGTCACCGTCAAGGTACACTTTATTTACATCGCTGTCTATTTTGGTTTCCGGCTTTGTAATCGCTGTGCCGTCAACGCTGACACGGCCGTGTCTAATAATAGTTTTAAGCTCTTTTCTTGACGCTACGCCCTGATCTGAAAGGAATTTATCCAATCTCATAAGTGCCATTTCTCTATTCCTCCTTTCTGAATTTTTTATTATAACATACTTTGCTCAACTTTTGAATAGCCTATATCTGAGGTGATTGCTATGGTTCAAAAAGAACGTGTCTTTAACAAAAAGAAAGCTCTGCTGCTGGTTTTAATCTGTGCCGCAGTTTTGCTTGCGCTGTTTTTCTTCCGCTGGCATAGCGGCAATTCCGATGAATTGCAAACTCCTGAGGGGCGTGAAAAGTTTCTCGCTTCTCTGGGCTGGGAAATTGATTTAAGCTCAGAAGTTGGAAAAGCCGTCATAATCCCTGAAAAATTAGATGGAGTTATGGAAGAATACAATAAAATGCAGCTTGAACAAGGTATGGATCTCAGTCTCCATTGCGGTGAAAAATGCCAGCAGTACACATATCTTTTGAAAAATTACCCTTCAGATAATGACAATGTTTTTCTCAGCATCTACATTCTTGACGGGGAGCTTATTGCCGGCGATATACATACAAATTCCGTAAACGGTTTCATGGTTGGTATTATGCCTACAGACAATAGCACCGAGCAATGAAAACTACTTCACGGCGTAGGGTATACCTGCGCCGTATTTATAAATCTAATCATTTAGAAATACGGTATAGTCGCATTCGGGCTATACCGTATATTTTTAATTACAGTTTTCTGTCATATTCAAGGTTTATTTATTACGCCGGCAAAAAGTGGCTGTCCGTTAGGACTCTTTATAGTGAAAATAAAGGGTCTGTCCAGAGTAAAGTCCACCTCTTCTTCCGGCGGTGCACAGCCGGAATCAACCGCCATCACTGTGTAAGCCGCAGCCTTTACTCCATCTTCGTCAACCGCCACTCTGGCGGCATGGTCAGCTTTGGATAAGAAGAGCTTATCTGCATTGATTATAGAGCTGAAATCAGCTTCTGCGGCATTGAAGATTTTGTTTACTCCCAGTGCTTTAAGACCGTCTGTAAGGTCAAAATCATATACATCTAACCAGCATCGGATAACAGCGTATAAATGTCTGTATCTTTAGAGACGTATGAAAATGTAAATTGTTCCAATAATTAACTATTATTTTTACTGATTTTTTAGTTCAGCGTTTCTCTGCTGAACATATTCTGCAATAATTTCAGCAGTTTTCTCTTTTCCTATTGAGGCATCAATACACAAATCATAATCATTCATGTTCTGCCATTCATTACCTGATGTGTTCCGATAGTAATTTGCTCTTGATTCGTCAGAGCGGAGCATATGCTGCTTTGCCTCTTCGTAGGTATCGCCGTACATTTTCTGAATGTTAGAAATTCGGAACTCGTCGGGAGCATATATAAATACACGCACAAGGTCAGTATATCCATGCAGCACATGGTTTGCCGCACGGCCTACAATAACGCAAGCTCCTGCATCGGTAATTTTGCGGATTACTTTCTCCTGTGCAATAATACCCTGTCGCATAACATGAGTGCTTAAATAAATGCTGTGCAGAACCTCAGAGGGGTCATCATAGTCCTCAGAAATAAACTCTTTTGCCAAGCCGCTTTCGCAGGCTACAAGTGCGGTCAGTTCCTTATAATAGAAAGGAATTTCAAGTTTTTCGGCTACCAGTTCACCGATCTGTTTACCGCAGGTTCCGTGCTGACGGGAAATAGTAACCACCGTGCCGGGATGAGTTGCGCTGATTGCCACAGGTGTCTGCTCTGTGCTTTTGGGAACATTGAGTTTTTTGAAGAAATGGATTGTAAGAACGGTTATTACAATTCCTGCTACCAAGTCAGAAAGAGGAGATGCAAACAGAATACCGTAGATACCAGAACCTGCCTGTCTGGTTTCCAGTACGTTGCAAAGAACAATAGTAAAAGTGACAAAACAGAGAGTATCACGAATTACAGAAGCTACCATAGCGTGTATGGCTTTTCCGATAGACTGGAAAAAGATAGATGATATTTTTATAAAGCAGGTCACAAAGGTTAAGCTCAGGAAAATGCGGAAGCTCTTTACCGCAAAATCCATATACAGGTCGTTCTGCTTTCCGAAAATACCGATTACAAGCTGAGGGCAGACTTCAAAAATAATGGTAGAAACAATGCCTACTCCCAAGGTAGTCAGTAATATCAGCATATATGTATGTTTTACTCGGTCCATTTTTTGTGCGCCGTAGTTATAGCCCAAGATAGGCTGACCGCCAAGAGCAATTCCCACCGCAATGTTGCACACAATGGTGTAAACCTTGGTCTGGATACTGAAAACAGACATAGGAATATCGCTTCCGTAGATAGACAGCTCACCGTATTTTGCCAGTGTAATATTGCAAAGCAGGGTCATTATAACCATGGAAATCTGGATTATAAAGGTTGAACCGCCTAAAACAATCAGATTTTTCAGCATGGCAGTGTTTATTTTAAAGCTGCTCTTGGTAAGCTTAAAGCTTTTCGGCTTAAAGAAATAAAATACGCTAACGGCAAATGAAATAATCTGTCCCGCAGCAGTTGCGATTGCAGCGCCCTTTATGCCCCAGTCAAGCACGAATATGCAGATCGGGTCAAGAATAATATTCAGTATAGCTCCTGAAGCCATTGCAACCATTGCGTAAGTAGGACTGCCGTCTGCTCTGATGATGCCGTTCATTACATTGAGCAGTAAATATGCAGGGAAAAACAGGGCAATGATTTCAAAATAATCGCAGGCCAGTTTCAGTGTTGCCTGGGATGCGCCGAACAGTCGCATTAAAGGTTCACAGAACACAAGACATACGATAGAAAGTACAATGCTTATCAATAATGTAGTGGTAAGACCTGTACCTACACATTTATGTGCGCTTTCGCTGTCCTGCCGTCCGGAGCATATGCTTAAATATGCCGCCGCTCCGTCACCTACGCACCACGCAAAGGCATTTGCAATACATATTACCGGAAAAGAAATTCCCGTTGCCGCATTGCCTAAATATCCCAGACTGCTGTTTCCTATAAAAATCTGGTCTACTATATTATATAGAGCACCAATTAAAAGTCCCAACACGCATGGAAAAGAAAATTTAAACAGTAGTTTAGGTATCCTCTCTTCTCCTAAAAGTTTGCTTTCATCCATATCTATAACCTCCTCTTAAACGTAAAACCGCAAGTAGTTTTGCTATAACACCTATGCGTTATCTTATAGCAAAACTATTTGCGGTAGTTTGTAGAAACGTCCACCCGATTGTGAACTTATATAAGAAAAATATGCAATGCTGTACAATCTATCACACAAGGCTCAGAATGTCAAGCAGTTAATAAAGAACTGGGCTTTTCTGTATCTGTTTGTTACTTGAAGCATCTGATTAAAGGCAATAACAAAGCAGTACCAAAGCTTTCAACCTTGGTACTGCTTATTTTCCATTATTAAACCTTAGAGACTTCAAACTAAACGCAGTAACTAAACCGCACTTTTAGTCTGCTGCAAAGCTATCTCAGCCTTTCATTGCCTCAGCGGTAGCAACTGCAACAGCGACAGTAGCACCGACCATGGGGTTGTTGCCCATGCCCAGGAAGCCCATCATCTCAACGTGAGCAGGAACAGAGGAAGAACCTGCAAACTGAGCGTCGGAGTGCATACGACCCATGGTATCGGTCATGCCGTAGGAAGCAGGGCCTGCTGCCATGTTATCGGGGTGGAGGGTACGACCGGTACCACCGCCGGAAGCGACGGAGAAGTACTTCTTACCCTGCTCGATGCATTCCTTCTTGTAGGTACCTGCAACAGGATGCTGGAAACGGGTGGGGTTGGTGGAGTTACCGGTGATGGAAACATCAACATGCTCGTGGTGCATAACTGCAACGCCCTCACGGACATCATCACAGCCGTAGCAGCGAACCTCAGCACGCTCACCGTCGGAGTAAGGAATCTCCCGGACGATTTTCAGCTCACTGGTGTAGTAGTCAAACTCGGTCTGAACGTAGGTAAAGCCGTTAATACGGGAAATGATCTGAGCGGCATCCTTGCCAAGACCGTTGAGGATAACACGCAGGGGCTTTTTGCGGGCCTTGTTTGCGTTTTTAACAATGCCGATTGCACCCTCAGCAGCTGCGAAAGACTCGTGGCCTGCAAGGAATGCGAAGCACTCGGTCTCCTCGGAAAGGAGCATTGCGCCCAGATTACCGTGGCCGAGACCGACCTTACGGTCATCAGCAACGGAACCGTCAAGGCAGAAGCTCTGGAGGCCTTCGCCGATCTTTCTTGCAGCGTCAGCTGCGGTATTAACACCGGACTTTATTGCGATAGCAGCGCCAACGCAGTAAGCCCAGCGGACGTTCTCAAAGCAGATAGGCTGAATGCCTGCTGCGATTTCGTAAGGGTCAAAGCCCTTAGCTTTGCAGATTTCTCTGCACTCTTCAACGGAGGAAATGCCGTACTGAGCAAGAACACCGTTTATTTTATCTATTCTTCTCTCGTAGTTTTCAAACAGAGCCATTGTATGATCCTCCTTCTATTATTCCTGACGGGGGTCAACATACTTGACCGCATTGTCAAACTGGCCGTAGTGACCGGTGGCCTTCTGGACAGCCTCGTTTGCGTCCATGCCCTTCTTGATGAAATCCATCATCTTGCCGATGCTTACAAACTCGTAGCCGACGATTTCGCTGTTAGCATTGAGAGCAAGCTTGGTGATGTAGCCTTCGGTGAGCTCCAGGTATCTGGGTCCTTTTTCCTTGGTTGCAAAGGTGGTACCGATCTGAGAACGGAGGCCTTTACCAAGGTCTTCGAGGGAGGCGCCAACTGCCAGACCGCCTTCTGAGAATGCGGACTGAGAACGGCCGTAAACAATCTGGAGGAAGAGTTCACGCATTGCGGTATTGATAGCATCGCAGACAAGGTCGGTATTGAGAGCCTCAAGGAGGGTCTTACCGATAAGTATTTCAGAGGCCATAGCGGCGGAATGAGTCATGCCGGAGCAGCCCAGAGTCTCAACGAGAGCTTCCTCGATGATGCCGTCTTTAACATTAAGAGTCAGCTTGCATGCACCCTGCTGAGGAGCGCACCAGCCGATACCGTGAGTGAATCCGGAAATATCTTTAAGTTCCTTAACCTTAACCCATTTGCCCTCTTCGGGAATAGGTGCGGGGCCATGGTATGCGCCTTTAGCTATGGGGCACATATTCTGTACTTCTGTGGTGTAGATCATAGCGATCTCCCTTCTATCATATTTGATAAACTATTTATGTAAGGGGGAAAGCATCCCCCTTTGATTACTCAGTGGAGCAGGTTTTCTCCTGTCATTTCCGCAGGCTTATCAAGTCCCATAACATAAAGTATAGTGGGAGCAATATCAGCAAGTCTGCCGTCGGAAAGTTCTGCACCCTTAACGCTTACGCAGAAAGGTACAAGATTTGTAGTATGAGCGGTATTTACCTTGCCGCTTTCGTCAAACATACAGTCAGCATTGCCGTGGTCGGCAGTTACAAGCAGAACAGTATCAGAGTATTTCTCAACCTCATTTATAATTCTGCCCATGCACTTGTCAACAGTCTCAACAGCTGTGACAGCGGCATCCATAACGCCGGTGTGACCTACCATATCGCAGTTTGCGAAGTTGCAGACAATAAGCTCATATTTTTCAGATGCGATAGCCTCAACAACCTTGTCGCACACCATTTCGGCGCTCATCTGAGGGATAAGGTCATAGGTGGCATACTCCTTGGGAGAGGGTACAAGGCATCGCTCTTCGCCCTCGGTCTGCTCCTCAACACCGCCGTTGAAGAAGAAGGTGACGTGGGCATACTTTTCAGTCTCGGCAACTCTGAACTGCTTTAAGCCCTTGGAGCTTACGTAGTCGCCCAGAGTATTCTGAATCTCCTCAGGAGGATATGCAATAGGTAGAGGCAGAGTTTCGTCATACTGTGCGGTGCATACATAAGAGAGAGGATAAACGGTCTTTTCACGCTTAAAGCCGTCAAAATCGGCAAGGTTCAAAGCCCATGTCATTTCTCTTGCTCTGTCAGGACGGAAGTTCATGAAGATAACGCTGTCGCCCTGATTGATAATGCCCTCTGGACATACAACAACAGGCTTTACGAATTCGTCTGTTACTTCCTCAGCATAGCTCTGCTCGACAGCATGAACTGCATCGGAGTCCATAACACCCTTGCCGCAGACTATGGCATTATAGCCCTCCTCAACACGATCCCAGCGTTTGTCTCTGTCCATACCGTAGAAACGACCCTGAATAGTTGCTATTCTGGCATTTCCAAGCTCGTCGCACTTGTCCTGAAGCTGCTTTACAAATCCGGCGCCGCTCTTGGGAGCAACGTCACGACCGTCAAGGAAGCAGTGGACAAATACATTTTCAACGCCTCTCTGCTTTGCCATATCCAGAATACCGAAGATATGGTTCAGGTGGCTGTGAACACCGCCGGTAGAGAGCAGACCCATAATATGGAGTGCCTTGCCGTTATTCTTGGCATCCTCCATGGCCTTTATATAAACTTCGTTTTTAAAGAAGTCTCCGTTTTCAATATCTCTGCTGATTTTAGGCAGTATCTGGAAAACTACCCGGCCTGCGCCTATATTGGTGTGGCCAACCTCGGAATTACCCATCTGACCCTCGGGCAGACCAACATCCATACCGGATGCGGACAGCTTGGAGCAGGGATATTCGGAGAAGAACTTATCAAGGTTAGGTTTTTTGGCCTGAGCAATGGCATTACCCGCAGTGGGAGCCGCCAGACCATAGCCGTCCATTATAATAAGAACTGCTTTTTTAGTCATTTTCAGCACTCCTGATTGCTTGCTTCAATAATTTTTGAGAAATCAACAGGTTTGAGAGATGCACCGCCGATAAGGCCGCCGTCGATGTCGGGCTGAGCCAGAAGCTCTTCTGCGTTCTTGGCGTTCATGCTGCCGCCGTAAAGAATGCTGATAGCTCTTGCAGGACGTGCGCCGTATATCTTGCGGATAACTGCACGGATACCCTCGCAAACCTCCTGAGCCTGCTCTGCGGTAGCGGTCTTACCGGTGCCGATAGCCCACAGAGGTTCGTAAGCGATGATGCAGCGGCGGAGCTTGGTTGCGTCAATACCGGCAAGAGCGGTCTTAACCTGATATGCAACAAACTCCATGGTGAGATCCATCTCACGCTGCTCAAGGCTCTCGCCAACGCAAATGATAGGAGTAATGCCCTTCTCCAGCAGTGCCTTTGCCTTGGTGTTTACCTGAATATCAGTCTCACCGTGGTACTGACGGCGCTCGGAGTGGCCGACAATGCAGTATTTTGCGCCAACATCAGCCAGCTGATCGGCGGAAATTTCACCGGTGTATGCACCCTTTTCGTACATGGAAACGTCCTGAGCACCTGCTGCAACCTTGCAGTCCTTACCTGCCTTAATCATAGCAGGAACCATGATAGAGGGAGTGCAGAGAACTACATCGCAGTTTCTGTTCTTGGGCATATTGGCTTTAAGCTCTTCCATGAAAGATTTGATGCCGGAATTGAGCATATTCATTTTCCAGTTTCCGGCTATAACGGTCTTACGGTATTTTCTGTTCATTTATATTCTCCGTTTCTTGATTTCGGGGGAGTGGTAATATCCACTCCCCTATTTAATATTGGTAATGACTTATTTATCCAGCAGACAAGCTACACCGGGAAGCTCCTTACCTTCAAGGAACTCCAGAGAAGCGCCGCCGCCGGTGGAGATGTGGGTGATTTTATCAGCAAATCCCAGCTTCTCAACTGCGGAAGCAGAGTCACCGCCGCCAACGATGGTGACAGCGCCGGACTCAGCCAGAGCCTTAGCCATAGCCTTGGTGCCGTTTGCGAAATTGTCAAACTCAAATACGCCCATAGGTCCGTTCCAAACAATGGTGCCTGCACCCTTTACGGCATCTGCAAACATTTCAGCGGTCTTGGGGCCGATGTCCATACCCATAAGATCAGAGGGAATATTTTCATCGACTGCAACAGGCTCTGCATCTGCGGAGAACTCCTTAGCGCAGCAATGGTCAACAGGCAGCAGGAACTTAACACCCTTCTCCTCTGCTTTTTTTATCATATCCTTAGCGTAGTCTATACGGTCAGCCTCAAGGAGAGATGTACCGATCTCGCAGCCCTGAGCCTTTTTAAAGGTGTATGCCATACCGCCGCCGATAATAATGGTATCGGCCTTTTCAAGCAGGTTGTTTATAACATTTATCTTGTCGGAAACCTTGGCACCACCCAGAACAGCTACGAAGGGACGCTTGGGGTCGTCCAGAGCCTTGCCCATAACGGAAAGCTCTTTTGCAACAAGAAGTCCGGAGTATGCAGGCAGATATGCAGCTACACCGGCAGTGGAGGCATGAGCTCTGTGTACGGTACCGAAAGCATCGGATACAAAGATTTCAGCCATAGAAGCAAGCTCTTTTGCAAAATCAGCGCCGTTCTTCTCCTCACGGATGTCGAAACGCAGGTTTTCAAGAAGCATGATCTCGCCGGGCTTTAATGCTGCGGCTTTAGCCTTTGCATCTTCGCCGATGATGTCTTTTGCAAATATTACCTCATGCTCAAGCAGCTCGGAAAGTCTCTTTGCTACGGGAGCAAGAGTGAGATTTTCCTTCCACTCGCCTTTGGGCTTGCCGAGGTGAGAGCAGGCAATGACAGCAGCGCCATTGTCAAGCAGATACTTAATGGTGGGAAGAGCGGCAACTATACGCTTATTGCTGGTAATTTCGCCGGTCTCCTTATTCTGAGGAACGTTGAAATCGCAACGGAGCAGAACCTTTTTACCCTTTACGTCAACGTCGTAAACAGTCTTTTTGTTGTAATTCATGGTTTATCCTCCTAAAATATTTACAAGTTTTGTGACATTGAGCCTTCGTCCAGAAGTCCGGGGAAATTCTGCTGACGAAGTGCATCATATGCCAGTATAGCAACGGAGTTTGACAGATTCAAGCTCCGGGCATCACTAATCATTGGAATTCTAATACATCTGTCCCTGTATTTTTCTCTAAGCCATTCGGGAAGTCCGGCAGTTTCCTTGCCGAACACAAGCGTCACATTTTCGCCGCTCATATCAACATCAGAATATGCTTTGGGTGCTTTTGTAGTGGCGAGATAGATATTATCATCGCCGTTTTTTTCAAAGTACTCATCAAGATTTTCGTAAACTCTTATATCAACTAAAAACCAGTAATCGAGGCCGCAGCGTTTAACTTTGCTGTCTGAAATATCAAAACCCAGAGGCTTTATCAGATGGAGCACTGCGCCGGTACACGCACAGGTGCGTGCAATTGCTCCGGTGTTAAACGGTATCTCCGGCTCAACCAGAACTATATTTAACATTTTGTACCGTCCTACTGCTTATAAATTTTCGTTAATTTGGCAGAACTTTTGCAATAACTTTCTTTGGTTCTACTACATTTTAGCACAAAAATTAGAAAAATCATGCACTTTTTTAGGTTTTATACAAGTTCTTGCATAATAGACAAAAGTAGTCTATAATCAGTCACATTATATGGGCATTTATTGGTATTTTTGCCTATGCTGATATAATGGTCAAAATATTTTACAGAGGAATTTATTTATGGATTATAAATGCAGTGACTGTCCGAGAAATTGCGGGGCTTTAAGGGGCGAAAAAAGTGCAGCAGGAATATGCGCAAGCCCTGCCACAAGTCATGTTGTAAGAGCCGCTCCACATTTCGGTGAAGAGCCATGTATAAGCGGCACAAAAGGCTCCGGTGCGGTTTTCTTTTCAGGTTGCAATCTCCGCTGTGTTTTCTGTCAAAACAGAGAAATCAGCCGCTCCGCCTCAGGTAAGGAGCTTAATTCATCTCAGCTAAGGGAGCTTTTTCTGCGCTTGAGAGATACCGGTGTTCACAATATAAATCTTGTCACACCGAGTCATTATATCAGAGAAATTGCAAAAGCACTGGACGGACTGGAAATTGGTATTCCAGTAGTCTGGAACAGTTCCGGTTATGATAAGGTAGAGTCTTTAAAGATGCTCGAGGGCTTGGTACAGATATATATGCCGGATTTAAAATATTTAAAAGTCGATCCGGCAAAGCGCTATTCTGCCGCTCCCGACTATCCCACAGTTGCATCTGCTGCTATAAAAGAGATGTACAGGCAGGTAGGCCCATATAAAATGGACGATAACGGAATTTTAGAATCCGGTCTTTTAATACGCCATCTTATTTTACCGCAACAGGAATTAAATACAATGGACGTTATTGATTTTGTGTCTGAAGAATTTCCTAAAGGCAGTGTGTTGTTCTCCCTTATGAGTCAGTATACCCCCATGCCAGCTCTGGAGAAATTCCCGGAATTGCAGAAAACCGTAGATGATGAAACCAGCAGCAATCTCCGCTCATATATGCTTAAAATGGGCATAGAGGACGGCTACTGGCAGGACGGTGCTTCCGCCACAGATGAAATGATACCGGCTTTTGACTTCACAGGACTTGAAGATCTATAAGGTATTGACAGTTTAATAAAAGGCAATTAGAATTATTATATATCTTATTTGAAAACATTAGTAAAAAGTTAAGGAGAATTAGACATGAATTACAATGAAATCCACGATGCCGCCAAAACTCAGGTCGGCCCCTACTGTAAAAACTGCCCCGTGTGCAACGGTCTTGCCTGTGGAAACACCATGCCCGGTCCCGGTTGCAAGTTCCCCGGTAATGTTGCCGCAAGGAACTACTCCAAGTGGCAGGAAATCTGCGTAAACATGGATACCCTCTGCCCTAACGCAGAGCCTGACATCAGCTTTGAGCTTTTCGGTAAAACATTCTCCGCGCCTATTTTTGCTGCTCCTCTGGGTGCAGTTGACCTGCATTATGGCCCCAAGTACAAGGATCAAGAGTATAACTCCATTTTAGTTAAGGCCGCATACGAGTACGGCGTTCTGGCTCTCACCGGTGACGGCGTTAACCCCGACATTATGAAGTCTGCCGTTTCCGATATGAAGAAATACGATGGTGTTGGTATTCCCACCATCAAGCCCTGGAACAAGGAGTTTGTTTTTGAGAAACTGGACATTCTCAACGAGAGCGGAATCTTTGCCGCTGCAATGGACGTTGACGGTGCGGGTCTCCCCTTCCTCAAGGCTATGAACCCCAATGCAGGCAGCAAGTCTGTTGATGAAATGAAAGAGATTATCTCTTACGCAAAAATGCCTTTCATGGTAAAAGGTATAATGACTGTTAACGGCGCACTGAAAGCTGTTGAAGCAGGTGCAAAGGCTATTGTAGTTTCCAACCACGGCGGTCGTGTTCAGGGCGGCGTTCCCTCTACTGCTGAGGTTCTCCCCGCAATCGCTGAGGCTGTTAAGGGTAAAGTAAAAATCTTCGTTGACGGCGGTATTCGTTCCGGTGTTGACGTGTTCAGAGCACTCGCATTGGGTGCTGATGCTGTTCTTATCGGTCGTCCTATTCTCAATATGATATACGGCGGCGGTGAAGAAGGCTTCAAGGTCTACATGGATAAGATTGTTGGTGAACTCAAGTCCACCATGACCATGTGCGGTGCAGCTTCTCTCAAGGATATTGACAAAAGCAAGATCTATCTCGGTTAATTAATTTTGTGCAGGATAAGCAGTCAGCCCACATTACTATATACAGATAGGGAATGCCTATGAAAAAATTTCTGAAATTCTTTTTTGGAACACTTTTCTTTGTAGAGCTGTTTATGATTTTAGGCGGCGGTTTACTTATCTATGAAGGCAAATATTATCTCTACGGCGGTATTCTTTTTGCACTTTTGACTTCACTTTTACTTATGGTTTTGGACAGTATGTCTGAAAAAATCGAAAAGCTGGAAAAACGAGTTGAGTTTCTGGAAAACAGGAACGGTTGTGAAAATCTTAATTCAGAAAGTGCGGATAAAGAAGAAAACTTCACCAATAAATAACACAAAAAGGGCCTGTTGCAAAATAGGCCCACGAAAAAAAGACGAGTAAGTTTCCCCG
>SAMEA104404097__coassemble_535_pt1 | contig 37329 bp, 31 predicted proteins | sample SAMEA104404097__metabat2_high_PE_037 | metagenome-assembled genome bin SAMEA104404097 (sample SAMEA104404097) | Balaenoptera acutorostrata | reverse complement strand
CCTTTTTTGTGTGATTTTAAGCTTTCCAAAGTCCGTGGAGGTTGCAGTATGCGTAAACTGCCTCTACCTTTTCACCATCAAGGAGAGCAAAGCTTGCCTTGGGTGCTTCACCGGGCTTCAAAACCTTTCTCTGATTGCCGTAATTGGTCTGAACGGAAATCCACTCGATGTAGTGATTTTCCAGCATTGGGTGCTCCACAGTACCTACGGTGACGTTTACCAGATTTCCGTCTGCTACATAGACAGGAACGTGCTTTTCAGCAGCGCCGTCTGAGGTTCCGGGAATGAGCTCAGTCATTCTCTCGCCGCAGCAGACAATAGGTACTCCGGCATCTTTTACCATGGCAACAATGTTGCCGCAGTGCTTGCAGATATAAAACTTCTGTTCCATAATAGTTTCCCCCTGTTTATTTTAGATTATATTAGATCAGTGCTCTCCGCACTCGTCTGCGTGCTCGTGATGGTGGCAAACTTCACCGGTTGAAACAAGCTCGCCTCTGAGGTAGGCTTCAACAGCGGCCTTGGAATCGCCGGAAGCACCGACAACAACCTCAACGCCACGCTCGTTGAAAATGTCAACAGCGCCGCCGCCCATACCACCGGCGATGATGACGTTTACGCCTCTGTCAGCGAGAAAGTTGGGCAGAAAACCGGGCTTGTGGCCGGGATTGGGGACGTTCTCGGAGGAGACAATTTTATTGCCCTCAACATTGTAAATCATAAAGTTTTCACAGTGACCGAAGTGAGGCCAGATAGCAGAGCCGTTACAGGATACAGCAATTTTCATTATTAGTTTCTCCTTTAAATTTTGAAATATTATATATTTTATATGTCTGTATGAACATATAATAGCGATTTTGTGTTCCTTTTTCAAGGAACATTTTTTAAACAATTATGGTTTCACCTGATGAAAGATAGTGAAGCCTGTCACCCATGCGCTCTCGTAGATAGGCGTATTGTGAAAGCCCCGTGCAATGGCAGGTGTAGTATTCGCAAGGATAATCCAGAAGAATATCGGCGGCATTATCAAGACACTGATTGTTGCCGTCTTTCAGCTCCTCACGCATAAAGTGGAAACCGCCTATAAGCACATCAGGCTTGAAATTTTCCATAATGTTCAGTATGCCTCTGTGAGAACATCCGCTGAACAAAACTTTTTTGCCGTTTTCTTCAATCAGCATATACTGCTCATGGAGAAAATCGTCAGGCTGAAGTTTGCCGTCAACTTTTTTTGAAAGTCCGGCACTGTCCAACGGGTATTTGAGCTCTGCGAAGCAGGGGAACAGCTGAACAGTTCCGATTTTCAAGCTTTCGTTTAAAATCTTAAATCTGGGATTTCCTCTTAAACTCATGTCAAGGCCGATATATTCGCCCTTTGCGTTATAATACTGACCAAAGGCAAGGGGGGAGATATACACAGGGGCAAAGGGGTTAATTTCCAGAAACTTTTCTAAACCGCCGCCGTGGTTGCTGTGACCGTGGGAAAGAAAGGCAAGCTTTACGTTTTTTAAGTCAAGACCTAAAAGACGGGCGTTTTCTGCAAAATTTTCACCTGCACCTGTGTCGAAGAGAATGTCGCCCTCCTCAGCTTCAATATAAAGGCTCATGCCATGTTCACATTTGAAGCTTTCGCTGCAAGCGGTATTTTCTATTAAAGCATGAATTTTCATGGCTCAGTGAGTGTAGTCGATAATTCGAACACCCTCGCCTAAATCATTAGCTATAAGATCACGCATCTTTTTGGCAAAGGGGCAGGGATAACCGATGGGAGTGCCTTTCTGAATGCAGGAGGCGAAAGCTATAGTGTCAGCACCACGCTTTACAAGCTCTCTTGCTCTCAAAACGGCCTTTTTACCGGGACAGCCGCCGCAGTTTATAAAGCCGATGATTTCAATATCTTCCTCAATACCCTCAAAAGCGCCCTTTCGGTTTTTGATCACCTTGAAGTCGGTGGTGCCTGGGCAATAGTCCTCAGTCTGCATACAGCGGATTATTCCAAGTTTCATCTTCATCCCTCCAATAGAGCCATTGTTTTGTCGTAAACCTGTTTCAAAGCATCTCTCAGCGGACAGTCAATGTCGGCAACGCTGAGACCTTGATTTATTGCCTGAGAAGCTTTTTTATCAAACGGCAGAACACCTACAAAAGAGATGTTCTCCTTTTCGCAGAAGCTCTTTATTTCCTCTGCTTTTTCAGGGCAGGCATCGTATTTGTTGATGCATACAGCAACTTTTACTCTGAGAATATCAGAGGTGTGCAGGAGACGTTTAAGGTCGGAGAGACCGGAGGCACTTGGCTCTGTGACTATAAGCGCCATGTCAACGCCTGTAACAGAAGCAATGACTGGACAGCCTATTCCTGGTGAGCCGTCAATTATGGCGAGTTTAGCATCAGGAGAGGCTTCGCTCATAACGCTTTTAACCTCGCTTACAAGCTTTCCGGAGTTGCCTCTGCCCATTTTAAGCTCGGCAGTTGCAAAAGTCTGTGCACCTTTATAAAGACCAAGCTTTCCGGCAGCATCAGATACCATGGAAATCGCCTTTGCAGGGCAAATCTCAGCACATACTCCGCAGCCTTCGCAGCTGAATTCATCAATCTCGTAGTGCCCATCAGCTTTTCTTATACCACCGAAACGGCAGTTTGCGGCGCATTTACCGCAGTTAAGGCATTTTTCGGGGTCAATTACTGCTTTATCCATGCCGTAGTAATCCATTACTTCCGGCTCGACAGTCATTTTTGAGACTATGTGCAGGTTAGGAGCATCCACGTCGCAGTCTGCAAAAGCATCAGCGTTTGAAAAGCGGATAAATGATGCGGCGGTTGTGGTCTTGCCTGTGCCGCCCTTGCCGCTCAAAATAAGTAGCTTTTTCATTTTTATGCCTCCCTGCTGATATAATCAAGAAGAGATTTAAACATTTCCATGTATTCCTCTTTAGCCTCAGATGCCACATGAGCGTTGGCACCAAGTGCGGCCAACTCCTCGGAGTAGGGGATTCTAAGAGCTACGGGAATGTTGTGCTCAGAACAAAAATCCTCCAGAGGGGCGTATTTTTCAGACTCCTTGTTTATAACTGCGCAGCAGTGCTTTCCCATAAGCTGAGACAGTTCATATACCATGCGGAAATTGTGAAGTCCGAAAGCGGTAGGCTCTGCGATTATGACGCAGTAATCTGACATGGAAACGCTCTCCATAACTGCACAGGCACTGCCGGGAGGACAGTCGATAATAACATTTTCAGAAGCTTCAAAGCCTTCGCTCAATGCTTCCTTTATGATAGGCACACCGCTCTCTTCACCGGGATTCATAACGCCGGTGATTATGCGGGTGTCGCCGTGAATACCATGTTCAACTACACCGATTTCACGCTCAGTTTCCTTGATGGCATTCTCAGGACAAAGCAGAGCGCAGCCGCCGCAGGAGTGGCATATTGCGGGAAATATAATGGGTTTGTTATTAACGAATGCCATAGCGTGGAATTTGCAGAAGTCTACACATTTCCGACAGCCCGAACATTTCATAACATTTACAAGGGGAGTTTTTACTTTTATGGGGGTGCTTTTAATATTTTCCGGTTTTAAAAACAGTCTTCCGTTTGGCTCTTCCACGTCACAGTCTACATATGCGGCTTTTCCGGCGGCTATGGCAAGGTTCGTGGAGACAAAGGTTTTACCTGTGCCGCCCTTGCCGCTCAATACTGCTATCTTCATGCTATACCGTGGTATCCGGCGTGGAACTTTGTAAGCTCTGAGAGCTTTCCTTCGGTGAGAGCCTTGATGTTCTCTTCGCCGTCTGAGCCTTCGGACTTGTATATCTTTATATTTGCTGCCTTGAATACTTCAGCGGCATTTTCACCGCAACGCACAGTTATCAGTGCATCTGCTCCACCATCTACAACAGCCTGAGCAGCTTTAATTCCTGCGCCGCCGGAAGCTTCTGCACCCGGATTTACAACAAATTCCTCAGTGCCACTCTCAGTGTTCTTGAAGAGAAAGAAAGGTGCTCTTCCGAAAGAGACGCAAATGTTCTTCTTGTCTTCGTCCATAGGTAATGCGATTATCATTTTACTACCTCCTAAATAGTTACACAGTCTTATAATTTACTTTCATTATCACAATTTAAACAGCCGTTTAACCAACTGTTAAAAGCCTGTTGGGCATTTCCGGAAATGCCTGAAAAAACTTCTATGCCGTTCGCGTACAATGCGTTGAGAGCAACGGTGCCTATGCCGTCACAGATCAGCTTGTCCACAAGGAATTTCTTTAAAATACCGGGAAGTGCGCCTCTTTGAATACCGTTAAGCTTTACAAGATTTTTCTGCATAAAAACCCCGTCTTTAACATCGTATAAAACAAAGCTTTCCGAATGACCGAAATGCGGGAAAATGTCATCACCCTTGCACACAATGGCGAGGCGAACAGAGTCTTGCTCTTTTTCTACCATTTCCGGATCTGCGGGATTTTGCGCAGCTTCTGTGGTTCTGCCGCACATTTTGCCCATACAGCATGGAGCGGAACCGTCACATATTCGGTAGTTGCCGCCCTGAATTTTAAGGGACAGTCCGTTCACAAGAAATTTTGCAATTTTTTTTCTCGCACTGTCGTAAATTTCCGTGACGGTGGTGCGGGAGATGTCCATTTGCTTGGCGCACTCCTCATGGGTTTTGTTTTCGTAATCCACCAGACGAAAAACCTCATATTCGTCTGTACTTAGAGTTATTACATCACGGCTGCTTACACCACGGGGAGAGAATTCGGTAAACCTTGGTTCGGCACAGACACGGCGGCATTTTTGGGGTCTGGACACCCTATTCACCTCTTTTCATTCCGTCATATGTCGATAATATTATATCCTTACATTGTAAAGCTGTCAAGTGGCTGATACAGAAAACTTAGTTAATTTTATAAAAAAGCCGCCAGAAAATGTCTGACGGCAATTGCGGGTGTATTAAATTAAAGTCCTAATGCCACAGCACCGCCAACAAGGAGCATCTGGGCTATGAGCAGAATAAAGAACAGAGGCAAGAACCACTTTACCCACTTTTCATATGGAATATCTGCAAGACCACAGACAATTACAACGTTACTGGTGGGCCAGAGAAGGTTTGTAAGTCCGTCACCGAACTGGAATGCAAGACATGCGGTATCTCTTGTGACGTTCAAAGCATCTGCCAGAGGAGCCATTATAGGCATTGTGACAGCGGCCTGACCTGTTGCGGAGGAGATAGGCAGGTTGATAAGGGTCTGAACAAAGAGAATGAGCTGGGCGGAAATTGAGGCTGGAGCTTTTTTGAGCAGTTCTGCAAGATGATAAATGATAGTGTCGGTAATCTGCGCGTTATTCATAACTACCAGAATAGCTCTTGAAAGGCCTGCGATAAGAGCACCCCAAATCATGCCTTTAACGCCTTCTACAAATTCATCAACATATTTCTGACCGTCCCAACCGCAGATAAGAGCGGCGGTAATGGACATTATGATGAACAGACCGCATAGCTGAGTATTGCTCCAGTTAAACTTCATAAGGCCAACCATTAAGATGGCAATAGAAACGAGCATGTCCAGAAGAACCAGAATAGCTCTCCAATCCATTTTGTATTCATCCAGATCACCGTCACTGAAGCTGTGAATGCAGGGACGACCGTAGACAGGGGAGATAGTGGGGTCTTTTTTAACCTTGATACCATAGTGAACAAGATAAATAATGGAAATACCAAGCAAAACTACAAAGCTGAACCAGCGGTAGGGCTGATTTGAATACATGGGAACTTCAGCAATTCCCTGAGAAACAGCAACATTATAAGGGTTTAAAGTGCCAGCGGTGAAGCCTATGTAATCACCCAGACACAAAATTGCAAAGCCGAATATGGGGTCATAGCCCAGAGCAACTCCCAGACCTACCATAAGAGGATAAAATCCGAAAAGTTCGCTTATCATACCGAACATAGAACCGCAAATACCGAAAACTATCATCAGAACTATGGCCAGTATCATGCCCTTGTTGCCAAGCTTTTTAAGAAGGGAGCCTATTCCGGCGTGGATAGCACCGGTGCGAACCATTATACGGAAGCTGGCGCAGCAGCACAAAATCATAAATATAGTGCTGCCAGCCTCAACACAACCTGTGTATAGAGCGGAAAACAGACCTAAAAATCCGGTGGGCTTGGTTTCTGCTTTATCTATAACGTGGTATGAGCCGTCTATTGCGATGTTACGGATAGTACCGTTAATATCTACCTGTTTATAATCATATGAACCTGCCGGGACTATCCAACTCAGTACGGCTGCGATAACAACCATAGCGAAAACAATAATCCATGTGTCAGGCATTTTAAATTTCTTCTTATTTTCCAGTGTCTCACCTTTGGGCTTGGTCATAAAAATTCTCCTTTAATATACACGGGCGGATTTTCCGGCTCGGCCGTTTATTATCTTCCCGTCCTTTACGGCGGGAGTTCCGTTTACTATTACATAATCAATTCCAACAGGAGCTGTGAGCGGGTTTTCAAATGTGGAGCGCTCCTCCATGGTTTCGGGGTCGAATATAAGTACGTCGGCATCTGCGCCTATGCTGAGATTTCCTTTGCTTTTAAGCCCAAGCTGTTTTGCGGGCATGGAGGTCATGCGATTTATTGCATCAAACATGGAGAGCTTGCCGCCTTTTACATATCTGCGAATGAAGCGGGGGAATGCGCCGGAGGCTCTGGGGTGACCTGCTCCTGCATTCATAACGCCGTCACTTCCAAGCATTACTGCGGGGTGGGTGTAGGCTAAATCAACCTGAGACTGTTCCATAACATAGCAAATAGTTCTGCACTGTGGATCATCACGACGAACCTCATCAAAAATCTCCTTGGTGCAGCGCTGACCTTTATATTTTCCATCAGCAAGCTCTACCGCATCATAAGAGCAGTTATAGCGCTGAATCCAGCCGTCGTCATAAGTGGCGGAGCCAAGACCGGTGGAAAATGCGTCATAAGGATAGCAATCACAGAATATGCGGGGATTTTTTGCTCTGTAATCGTCAATGAGAGAAAGAAAATCCTCCATCTGTCCAAAGCCTGCCATGCTGCCTATATGAGAAACCTGAAGCGGAACATCAAGTGTAAGTCCTGCATCAAGGAATTCTCTTGCCGCTCCGAAAACAGCGGAAGCATCATCTCTTATATGCGCGGCAACCATTTTGCCCTGCTTTTTAGCTCCTGCTGCGGTAGCTGTAAGCTCGTCGGCATCCATGCCGGGTACATATCTTATACCATATGAAACACCTGCACAGCCTCTTGTAAGAGCATCTTCAATAGCTTCGGCACAGGCTTTTATCTGCGCGGGAGTGGCTGCGCCGTAATCGTCTGTGCAGCCTGCCTGCTGTCTGAAAAACTGGTGACCTGCCAGCATGGCGATATTTGTATAAGTACCGTCTCTGTCGGCAATGTCCATGTAATCTGCGGGGTGATAGAAGTTTTCACCGCAGTTTCCGCCTACCGCAGTGGTAACGCCCATACGGAGCATACAGGCCAGAATTGCCTTTTCATCATCTGAATAAAGCTTTCCCTCAGAAGTTAAAGGGTCTTCGTGCATATGTATATCTATAAATCCCGGGCATACGATTTTATTTTCAGCGTCAATTACTAAATCGACTTTTACCTCACCATCAGGAACAGCTGCAACCTTGCCGTTTTCCAGATAAAGGCTGCGCTTTGAGCAGATAAGGTTTTCGGGGTCTATAACCAGACCGTTCTGTATTAAAATGTTCATGCTTAAAACACCTCACTTAATCAGCCAGTATATTATATTGATAATAATTACAATTTTAAATAGGTGTTGATGCTTAAAGCATTGCAAAAAGTGCCATTAACGAAAAAACGCCGGAAAATTTCTTTCCGACGTTGAAAATGAGCAAATATAAAATAAAAAAGTCAAGGACCAAAGTCCTTGACTTACTGGTGCGAGAGAGGAGACTTGAACTCCCACGTCAGTTGACACACGCCCCTCAAACGTGCCTGTCTACCGGTTCCAGCACTCTCGCTTATCTCGCCGGTGCTTCGACTCCATTTAAAGTCGCTTGCACCACATGGCGGCGCCTCATTTAAGGCACGATTGATTATAGCAGAATAAAGGGAAATGTCAACACTATTTTTAAATTTTTTTCAAGTTTTTTTCCGAAAAGCTTAAAATGTAGAAAACAAAAGCAGTAAACAGCAATAAAAATATTGCCCATCCGCCGTAATTCATTGTTAAAAGGTAGCGACGGTTTAAATATGCGTAGTAGCCCAAGAAAGAAGCAAACTGAGACAGCACTGCTGCTGCGGCAAGCTTAGGCACAGCAAAAGCCAGAAACAGACACATTATGTCAGCGGCAAAGAAGTAACGCTCGTGCATATGGGGGAGCAGGAAAGGAATACCAACTACAAAAAGTAAGGCTGCCCACATTACGGAGCGGTTACTGAGTTGTTTCCTTTTCCAGAATGCAATACCAAGCACTGCAAACATAAAAATAAATGCGGCAGCAACGCCTATTTTAGATGCCAGTTCTTCATTCTGTGTTCCGTGAAGAATGGAAAATACTGATGGGGAACTGTAATTAAGACCGGAACCTATACTTCCGGTTTGACTGAAATATAAGGTTATAGTGTCAATAAAAGGTCTGCCCATGATAACGGCAGGCAGAACCAGAATTGTATAACTGAGCGGGAAAATCAAAAAGTGCTTCCAATTAAACTTTCCTTTAAACCACAAAACGGCGTAAACAGGCAGAATGAAAACTGCCTGAAGCTTAAATCCGAAAGAAAGAGCGGCAAGTACCATTGAAATACATGGTCTGTCTGTAAGTGCGCAATAGATACCTAAAAGAGCTAAAGCTACATAAATGCTGTCACACTGTCCCCAGACAGCACCGTTTAAAAATACGGTAGGCAGGTAGAGAACACTGAGAAAGCAGGCCACAAGCACAGCAGGAGACTTTTTGAAAAGAGATAAAAGCTTCATTGTGCCGTAAGCCAGAAGCACATCAAAGAAAATACTGAGCAGCTTTATTAGGTGCAGGTCATTTATAGGAAGATAGGAAAAGAGGGCGAGAAAATAAAGATAAGGTACATTATAATTACCGATTGGACGACCCAAAGCTTTAAATCCGCCGTTCTGCCTGAAAAATTCCACCCAATGACTTAAAAAGTCCTCGTAGTCCAAGGTCTTATAATCTAAGACAAAAGCTCTGAGAAGAAATGCAAAAGAAATAAAAATCAGCGCAGAAACAAAATAAGAGGACTTTTTCAACAGTCCTTCCCTATATAAAAGCCAAAGCGCAAACAATGCTTCGGAAGTCAGCAACGTAAACACCGGAAAACTCATAATTTTCTCCTTTTTGCAAGTCAATTAGCAAAAAACAATAAAAAAATAGGCCGAGGCTTGACGCCCCCGCCAAAATTTTCAAAAAAAATTAAAAAAATTATTGACTTTATATTTGTAATAGTGATAGAATAGCTTGCTACATATGCAGGGGCAGAGATAAACTCCCAGCCATTAACTGCAGTTAGTATAGCATTATGACAAAGTAAATTCAACACAGCGGCTATAAGTTTTAACAACTGTGCCGGGTGTTTACAAATGTGAGAAGGAGAGTGCGCCAATGCCAAAAGATGTTCTGTACGGCAAGACCCTGCGAAAGAGTTTTGCACGTGTCCCGGAAATCATGGAAATGCCTAACCTTCTGGAAATCCAGAAGAGTTCATACAAGTGGTTCCTCGAGACAGGACTGCGTGAGGTTTTCAGAGATGTAGACTCCGTAACTGACTATTCAGGTAATCTGGAGTTGAGCTTTATCGACTACTCCATGAACGAAGAGCCTAAATACAGCGAGGAGGAGTGCAAGGCAAGAGATGCCACATATGCCGCCCCCTTAAAGGTTAGGGTCAGACTTCGTAACAAGGAGACTGAGGAGATAAAAGAGCAGGAAATCTTTATGGGAGATTTCCCCATTATGACTGACGGCGGTACTTTCGTTATTAACGGTGCCGAGCGTGTTATAGTTTCTCAGATCGTCCGTTCTCCCGGCGTATACTACGGCAAGGATTTGGATAAATCCATGATGAACGTATATACCGCAACTGTAATTCCTTACCACGGCGCATGGCTGGAGTACGAAACTGATGCAAACGACGTTTTCAACGTCCGTATAGATAAGAACCGTAAACTTCCTATCACATGGTTCTTAAAGGCTATGGGTGCTTACGACGAAAATCGTCCTGCAACCTGGCTGTCCTGCGTTTCCGATCCCTATGTTGGCGCAACAACCAACGAGAGACTGAAAGAAATATTCGGCGAGGATGAGCGCATAGTTGCAACCATCGACAAGGATACCACCGCAAACCGTGATGAGTGCCTTATCGAGGTTTACAGAAAACTTCGTCCCGGCGATCCTCCCACTGTCGAATCCGCTGAGACTCTGCTTGACGGCCTCTTCTTTGACCGACGCCGCTACGAAATCTCCAATGTTGGACGTTACAAGTTCAACAAGAAGCTGTCTCTCTTCCCCCGTATTGCAGGTTTTGCTCTTGCTGAGCCTGTTGCTGACCCCTTCACCGGTGAGATAATCGCTGAGGAAGGCGAGGTCATCACAAGAGAGAAATCTCAGATCATTGCAGATGCAGGCGTTATATCCGTTTACCTTATGGCTGACGGCAAAAAGGTTCGTGTATTCTCCAACGGCATGGTTGACATCAGAAAGTATGTTGACCTCAGCGACGAAGAGCTGGAAGAGCTGGAGATAAACGAAAAAGTTCGTGGTATTGTTATGCAGCAGCTGGTTGAGCGTTACCAGGGTGAGGCTCTTAAGGATGCTATCCGTGAGAATATCGACGTTCTTATTCCTAAGCACATCGTTTGCGATGATATATTCGCTTCTGTTAACTACCTCAACGCTCTTACCCACGGCATTGGCAACGCTGACGATATAGACCATCTGGGCAACCGTCGTGTCCGCTGTGTAGGTGAGCTGCTGCAGAACCAGTTCCGCATCGGCTTCAGCCGTATGGAGAGAGTTATAAGAGAGCGTATGACTTTGCAGGATCTTGACATTGTCACTCCTCAGAGCCTTATAAACATCCGCCCTGTAACCGCAGCAATTAAAGAGTTCTTCGGTTCTTCTCCTCTGAGCCAGTTCATGGACCAGACAAACCCTCTGTCCGAACTTACTCATAAGCGTCGTATGTCCGCTTTGGGACCCGGCGGTCTGTCCAGAGAGAGAGCGAGCTTCGATGTTCGAGACGTTCATTACAGCCATTACGGTCGTCTCTGTCCTATCGAAACTCCTGAAGGTCCTAACATCGGCCTTATCAGCTACCTTGCATCCTACGCAAGAGCCAATGAATACGGCTTCCTTGTTGCTCCTTACAGAAAGGTGGAAAAGGATACCTGCCGTGTTACCGACGAGGTCGAGTACATGACAGCCGATCAGGAAGACCAGTTCATTGTTGCACAGGCTTCCGAACCTGTTGACGAGAACGGCGTATTCGTAAACAAGCGTATAACCTGCCGTCACCGCAACGATACTATAGAAGTTAACCGTGAAGAAGTTGACTACGTCGACGTCAGCCCAAAGATGATGGTTTCCATAGCTACTGCTATGATACCTTTCCTTGAAAACGACGATGCTAACCGTGCTCTGATGGGTGCTAACATGCAGCGTCAGGCAGTTCCTCTGCTCACTACTCAGGCTCCTATTGTTGCTACCGGTATTGAGCACAAGTGCGCTGTTGACTCCGGTGTCTGCGTTGTAGCAGAAGATGACGGTATTGTCACCAGAGTTGATGCAAACTACATTACTGTTAAATACGATTCCGGTCGTGTTAAAGATTATAAACTTATTAAGTTCTCCCGTTCCAACCAGGGTACCTGCCTCAACCAGCGTCCTATTGTAAACGCTGGCGAAAGAGTCACCAAGGGTGACGTTCTCGCTGACGGCTCCAGCACCTCTCAGGGCGAAATTGCTCTGGGCAAGAACATCCTTGTCGGTTACATGAACTGGGAAGGCTACAACTACGAAGACGCTATTCTTCTTAACGAGCGCCTCGTTATGGAAGATGTGTTCACTTCAATTCATATTGAAGAGTACGAATGCGACGCCAGAGACACAAAGCTCGGACCTGAGGAAATTACCCGTGATATTCCCGGTGTTGGTGAGGAAGCTCTCAAGTACCTGGATGAGCGTGGTATTATCATGGTCGGTGCGGAAGTCAATGCCGGCGATATTCTGGTAGGCAAGGTAACTCCTAAGGGAGAGACTGATCTTACCGCTGAAGAGCGTCTGCTCCGTGCAATATTCGGTGAGAAGGCAAGAGAAGTCAGAGATACTTCGCTGAAAGTTCCTCACGGTGAGAGCGGTATCATCGTTGACGTTAAGGTGTTCACCCGTGAAAACGGAGATGAAATGAACCCCGGCGTAAACGAAGTTGTAAGAGTCTACATCGCACAGAAGAGAAAGATTTCTGTGGGCGATAAGATGGCAGGTCGTCACGGTAACAAGGGCGTTGTTTCCCGTATTCTCCCCAGAGAGGATATGCCTTACCTGCCTGATGGTACTCCTCTGGATATCGTTCTGAACCCCTTGGGTGTTCCTTCCCGAATGAATATAGGGCAGGTTCTTGAAGTTCACCTTGGTTATGCAGCTCAGGCTCTTGGCTGGAAGGTTGCAACTCCTGTCTTTAACGGCGCAAACGAAACCACTATTCGTGAAACCCTCCGTGAGGCTGGCCTCCGTGAGGATGGTAAGAGCGTCATGTACGACGGTCGTACCGGTGAAAAGTTTGATAACGATGTAACCGTTGGTTGGGTTTACTTCCTTAAGCTCCACCATCTGGTCGATGATAAGATCCATGCCCGTTCTACCGGCCCTTACAGCCTTGTTACTCAGCAGCCTCTGGGTGGTAAAGCTCAGTTCGGCGGTCAGCGTTTCGGTGAAATGGAAGTTTGGGCTCTTGAAGCTTACGGTGCAGCATACACCTTGCAGGAGATCCTGACTGTTAAGTCCGACGATGTTACCGGACGTGTCAAGACCTACGAAGCTATCGTTAAGGGCAACAACATCCCCAAACCCGGTGTTCCCGAATCCTTCAAGGTTCTGGTTAAGGAACTGCAGTCTCTGTGCCTTGATATTAAGGTTCTGGATAAGGACGGCAACGAAATCGAGCTCAAGGAAGACGATGACGACGATTTCATCCCCGACATGAGAGATGAGATGTACGAAGCTGACGAGAGCGAGATCGAAGCTGAGGGTTACAGCATTGAGGACATCCCTCAGAACGACGATGACAATTACGCAATGGACAATGAAGAAGAGGAGGACGATTAATGAGCTACGCACCTTTTGACGCTATCCAAATCAGCATAGCCTCCCCTGAGACTATTCTCAGCTGGTCCTACGGCGAAGTTAAAAAGCCGGAGACAATAAACTACAGAACTCTCAAACCTGAAAGAGACGGTCTTTTCTGCGAGCGTATCTTCGGACCTACTAAGGACTGGGAATGCCACTGCGGAAAGTACAAAAAAATTAGATATAAAGGCAAAATATGCGACCGCTGCGGTGTTGAAGTAACAAAGAGCAAGGTTCGTCGTGAGCGTATGGGTCATATTGCCCTTGCTGCTCCCGTCAGCCATATCTGGTACTTCAAGGGCATCCCCAGCCGTATGGGTCTTATGCTTGACCTTACCCCCAGAACTCTTGAGAAGGTTCTGTACTTTGCAAGTTATATAGTTACCGATCCCGGCTACACTCCTTTGGAGAAGGGCCAGATACTCACCGAGCGTGAGTATCGTGAGATGCGTGAAAAATATGAGGACGACTTTAAGGCCGGCATGGGCGCTGAAGCCATAAAGGAACTTCTCAGCCAGATAGACTGCGAAAAGTTGGCCGTTGAGCTCCGTGAGGAGCTCAAGACCGCCAGCGGTCAGAAAAAGGCAAAGCTTGTTAAGCGCCTTGAGGTTGTCGAGGCATTCCGTCAGAGCGGCAACCGCCCTGAGTGGATGATCATTGACGTCCTGCCTGTTATTCCTCCTGAAATCCGTCCTATGGTTCAGCTGGACGGCGGCAGATTCGCAACTTCTGACCTTAACGATCTTTACCGCAGAGTTATAAACCGTAACAACCGTCTGAAGAGACTGATGCAGCTCAACGCTCCTGACATCATTGTCAGAAACGAGAAGCGTATGCTCCAGGAGGCAGTTGACGCACTTATAGATAACGGCCGCCGTGGCAGAGCTGTTACCGGTGCAAACTCCAGAGCACTCAAGTCTCTCAGTGATATGCTTAAAGGTAAGCAGGGACGTTTCCGTCAGAACCTTCTGGGTAAACGTGTCGACTACTCCGGCCGAAGCGTTATTGTTGTCGGTCCTGACCTTAAGATATACCAGTGCGGTGTTCCTAAGGAAATGGCTATCGAACTGTTCCGCCCCTTCGTTATGAAGAAGTTGGTTGAGGACGGTGTTGCCAACAATATTAAATCCGCCAAAAAGATGGTTGATAAGCAGAAGACCGAGGTCTGGGACGCACTGGAGGATGTTATTAAAGAGCATCCCGTGCTTCTTAACCGTGCTCCTACTCTGCATAGACTTGGTATTCAGGCATTCGAGCCTGTCCTTGTCGAAGGCCGTGCTCTGAGACTGCACCCCCTGGTATGTACTGCATACAACGCAGACTTCGATGGTGACCAGATGGCTATACATCTGCCCCTTTCTGCCGAGGCTCAGGCTGAGGCCAGAATCCTGATGCTGTCTGCAAACAACCTGCTTCGTCCTCAGGACGGTCACCCTGTTACCGTTCCTACTCAGGATATGATTCTGGGTTCCTACTACCTGACTATGGTTCGTATCGGTTCTGCCGAGAAGGGCGCAGAAGAGCTTGTTGTTGATGATCCCGGTGATACCGGTCTTGTTGCCGGCGAGCTGACTTCCGGTGACGACATTTATGCCGCTAACCTGAAGGCTAAGGAAGACGGCACCAAGCCTGCAACCTACAAGCCCATTCATATGTACCGTGATGCTAACGAAGCTATCATGGCTTACAATGAGGGTGTTGTCGGACTTCATGCTCCTATCAGACTTAGAGTTGCTAAGGTTATTGACGGCGTTGAAGTCAAGAAGATTATTACTACTACTGTTGGCCGTATCATCTTCAACGAGCCTATTCCTCAGGATCTGGGCTATGTTGATCGTACCGATCCCGAGCACGATTTCGACCATGAGATCGGCTTCCAGGTTGGTAAGAAGCAGCTGGGTGATATTATCGACCGCTGCATTAAGAAGCATGGCTTCACTGTTTCTGCTGAGGTTCTGGATAGCATTAAGGCTATGGGTTACAAATACTCCACCAAGGCTGCTATCACCATTTCCGTTGCAGATATGACTGTTCCTTCCGCTAAGGATGAACTTATTCACGCAACCGAGCAGGAGACTGTTCGCATTGAGCGCCAGTACAAGCGCGGTTTCATCACTGACGATGAGCGTTACAGACTGGTTGTTTCCGAGTGGGAAAAGACCACTAAGGAAGTTACCGATGCACTGCAGAACTGCTTGGATGAATACAACCCCATTTACATGATGGCAAACTCCGGTGCTCGTGGTTCTATGAAGCAGATAAGACAGCTTGCAGGTATGCGTGGTCTGATGGCTAACACCGCAGGTAAAACCATTGAAATCCCTGTTAAGTCTAACTTCCGTGAAGGCCTTTCTGTTTTGGAATACTTCATTTCCACCAGAGGTGCACGAAAGGGTATGGCTGATACCGCTCTTCGTACCGCAGACTCCGGTTACCTTACAAGACGTATGGTTGATGTATGTCAGGATGTTATTATCCGTGAGAGAGATTGTGGTACTACTGAGGGTGTTTGGGCCGCCGCTGTCTACGACAGAGGCCAGATGGTCGAGAGCTTCGGTACTGCTATCCACGGTCGTTTCCCCGCTGTTGATATTAAAGATCCTGCTACCGGAGAGATTCTCTTCGATACAGACCATATGCTTATGCCTGAGGATGCTGACGTTATGGAAGCCCACGGCATACACAAAGCATACATCAGAAGCGTTCTTACCTGTGAGGCAAAGACCGGCGTATGTGCTAAGTGCTACGGCATGAACCTTGCACTGGGCAAGCCTGTTAATCAGGGTGAGGCTGTCGGTGTTATCGCTGCTCAGTCCATTGGTGAACCTGGTACTCAGCTTACGATGCGTACCTTCCATACCGGTGGTGTTGCAGGTGACGATATTACTCAGGGTCTTCCTCGAGTTGAAGAACTTTTCGAAGCTCGTAAGCCTAAGAAGATGGCTTCTCTTGCCGAAGTCTCCGGTACTATTACTATCGAAGAGGCAAAGAAGGGCGTTATGTACGCCATCAAGCTCACAAGCGACGTGGACGGCGAGGTTATTGTTTACAATGTTCCTCACTCCGCAGGTATCCTTGTTCACAACGGTGACCATGTAGATAAGGGTCAGGAACTCACTTCCGGTGCTCTTAATCCCCATGATGTTCTCCGTATTCGTGGCATTGACGACGACCAGTACGGCCGTCAGGGTGTACGCAGCTACATTACCAGTGAAATTCAGAAGGTTTACCGTCAGCAGGGCGTTGACATCAACGATAAGCACATTGAAGTCATTGTCCGTCAGATGATGCGTAAGGTCAGAGTTGAGGAAGCCGGCGACACAGATCTGCTCTCCGGCGCAACCGTTGACATCTCTGCTCTCAAGGATGCAAACAAACTTATTGACCAGAGAATAGCAAACGGCGAAGCAGGCCTCAAGCATGCCACCTATACTCAGCTTCTAATGGGTATTACCAAGGCATCTCTTGCTACCGAAAGCTTCCTGTCCGCAGCATCCTTCCAGGAGACCACCAAGGTTCTTACTGACGCTGCAATCAAGGGCAAGGTTGACCACCTTGTTGGTCTTAAAGAGAACGTCATTATCGGTAAGCTTATTCCTGCCGGTTCTGGTCTTGCCTGCTACCGTGACTTTGACGAAAAAATAGATGATGAGACTGTTTCTTGTGAAAAGCCTGAGGAAGATGTCGACCTGACTTCTCTTGCAAACAAGTCAAACGCTCTATAATTTAAAAGCAAAAGATAAACTTAAAACTGCCGCTCCCAAAGGGAACGGCAGTTTTTGAAGAAGTAAAAATTTAAAAAATAATTTGCTAAAAATTCTTGACTAAATTTGTATATTATGCTAAAATCAGAAATTGCGTGAGCTTGTAGTAATAATTGCAATGCCCATTGTGCAAATTCGATAAAAAACCTTGAATTTCAAGGCTTTTTATATACTATTTATCCAAGAAAGGAGGAAGAAAATGCCTACTTTTAACCAGCTGGTGAGAAAGGGCAGAGAAAAGGTAACTTACCAGTCCAATTCACCCGCAATGCAGCATGGTCTGAACACCATCAAGAATAAAGAGACCGATCTGAGTTCTCCTCAGAAGAGAGGTGTCTGCACCGCAGTTCGTACCTCTACTCCTAAGAAGCCTAACTCCGCTCTGCGTAAGATCGCTCGTGTTCGTCTGACTAACGGTTACGAGGTAACAGCTTACATCCCCGGTATCGGTCATAACCTTCAGGAGCACTCCGTTGTTATGATTCGTGGCGGTCGTGTTAAGGACCTTCCTGGTGTACGTTACCACATCATCCGTGGCGCACTCGATGCTCAGGGCGTTAATGGTCGTATGCAGGCCCGTTCCAAGTACGGCGCAAAGAGACCTAAAGCTGCAAAGAAGAAGTAATTCACACGCAGCGGCAATTTTGCCCTGTCGTTTATCTATATATGATAAACCTCGGGGCGCAGCGGACATCTAAATAAAGATGTTCGAGTACCTTTGATCCCATTTTATAATGAAGGAGGGAAGCAACGTGCCCAGAAGAGGTAATGTTCCCAAGAGAGAAGTTTTGCCCGATCCTATGTACAACAGCGTCCTTGTGACTAAGCTCATAAACGGCGTGATGCTGGACGGCAAGAAGGGTGTTGCTCAGAAGGTCGTGTACGACGCTTTTGACATCATCAAGGAGAAGAGCGGCAAGGAACCCCTTGAAGCCTTCACCGAAGCAATGAATAATGTTATGCCCGCACTTGAGGTTAAAGCTCGCCGTGTTGGTGGTGCTACCTACCAGGTGCCTATCGAAGTTCGCCCCGCACGCCGCCAGACTCTGGCCCTGCGTTGGCTTGTCGAGTATTCTCGCAAGCGCAGCGAAAAAACCATGAAAGAGCGCCTTGCAGGCGAGATCATGGACGCAAGCAACAATGTCGGCGCATCTGTTAAGAAGCGCGAAGACATGCACAAAAATGCCGAAGCCAACAAGGCTTTCGCACATTTCAGATGGTAATCCAATCAGGAGTAGTATTAAATGCCTAGAAAAATTTCACTTGAAAATACAAGAAATATTGGTATTATGGCTCACATCGACGCCGGTAAAACAACTACCACTGAGCGTATTCTGTTCTACACCGGTGTTAACTACAAAATAGGTGAGACACACGAAGGTACTGCTACCATGGACTGGATGCAGCAGGAGCAGGAGAGAGGTATTACAATTACCTCCGCTGCTACTACTTGCTTCTGGCGTGATAACCGTATCAACATCATCGATACCCCGGGACACGTTGACTTTACTGCTGAAGTTGAGCGCTCTCTGAGAGTTCTCGACGGATGCGTAACCGTCCTGTGTGCTAAAGGTGGTGTTGAGCCCCAGTCCGAGACTGTTTGGAGACAGGCTGACCACTACAAGGTACCCCGTATGATATACGTCAATAAGATGGATATTCTGGGTGCTGATTTCTATCATGTTCTTAACATGGTTCACGATAGACTCAAGTGCAATGCTGTTCCCATTCAGCTTCCTATCGGTAAGGAAGAAAACTTCAGAGGTATCATTGACCTGGTTGAAATGAACGCCAGAGTATACTATGATGATCTGGGTGTTGATATGCGCACCGAGGAAATCCCCGAGGACATGCGTGACCTTGCTGAGGAGTACCGTGCAAATCTGCTTGAAGCAGTTTCCGATTTCGACGACGAGATACTCGAGCAGTACCTCGAAGGCGAAGAAATCAGCCCGGACAAGATCCGTGCTGCTATAAGAAAAGCCACAGTTTCAGTACAGATGGTACCTGTTGTCTGCGGTACTTCTTATAAAAATAAAGGCGTACAGAAGCTTCTGGATGCAATAGTAGACTACATGCCCTCTCCGCTGGATGTTCCTGCAATTGAGGGTGTTAACCCCAAGACCGATGAGACTGAGAGCAGACATCCCAGCGATGATGAACCTTTCTCCGCTCTTGCATTTAAGATTATGGCCGACCCCTATGTTGGTAAGCTCGGCTTCTTCCGTGTCTACTCCGGTACTCTCGAAACCGGTAAATCCGTTCTGAACTCTACCAAGAATCAGAGAGAGAGAGTCGGACGTATTCTCCAGATGCACGCCAACCACAGAGAAGATATTGAGGTAGTCTACGCCGGTGATATTGCCGCTGCAGTCGGTCTCAAGAACACCACTACTGGTGATACTCTCTGCGATGAAAAGAGTCCTATTATTCTCGAATCCATGGAATTCCCCGAACCGGTTATTCGTGTTGCTATTGAGCCTAAGACTAAGGCCGGTCAGGAAAAAATGGGTATTGCCCTTATGAAGCTTGCTGAAGAAGACCCCACCTTCAAGACTTACACAGATGAAGAGACCGGTCAGACCATTATTGCAGGTATGGGCGAGTTGCATCTTGAAATCATAGTTGATAGACTGCTGCGTGAATTTAAGGTTGAGGCAAATGTTGGTAAGCCTCAGGTTTCTTACAAGGAGACTATTAAGAAGGCTGCCACCGTTGACACCAGATATGCACGTCAGACAGGTGGTAAGGGACAGTTCGCACACGTTAAACTTACTCTTGAGCCCAACGAGCCTGGTAAGGGTTATGAGTTCATCAATAAGATTACCGGTGGTGCTATTCCCAAGGAGTTTATTCCCTGCGTTGATCAGGGTATTCAGGGCGCAATGCTTTCCGGTGTTGTTGCCGGTTATGAGGTTGTTGACGTTAAGGCAACCCTGATAGACGGTTCTTACCATGAGGTCGACTCTTCTGAGATGGCCTTTAAGATCTGCGGTAGCATGGCCTTTAAGGAAGCATGCCAGAAGGCAGATCCTACCCTGCTTGAGCCTATAATGAAGGTGACTGTCACCGCACCTGATGAATACATGGGTGATGTTATGGGCGATATTAACTCCAGACGTGGTCAGATTGCTGGTACTACCATTGAAAATGGCGGTGCTATCATTGACGCAAATGTTCCTCTTTCTACAATGTTCGGTTACGCAACTGACCTGCGCAGCAAGACTCAGGGCCGTGCAACATATTCTATGGAGCCCAGCCACTTTGTGGAGCTGCCTAAAAACTTACAGGAAGCCCTTGTGAATAAAAAATAATCACTAAGGTTTCAATTAAATGCAAATTTAAACTATTCTTAATTAGGAGGATATTCTAATGGCTAAACAGATGTTCAACAGATCCAAGCCCCATGTAAACATCGGCACCATCGGTCATATCGACCATGGTAAGACCACCACTACTGCTGCTATCACCAAGTACCTGGCTATGCAGGGCAAAGCTGACTACACCGATTACTCCAATATCGATAAGGCTCCCGAAGAGAGAGAGCGTGGTATCACAATCAACACCTCTCACGTTGAGTATGAGACTGATAATCGTCACTATGCTCACGTTGACTGCCCGGGACATGCTGACTACATCAAGAACATGATCACTGGTGCTGCTCAGATGGACGGCGCTATCCTCGTTATCGCTGCTTCCGATGGTCCTATGGCTCAGACCAAGGAGCATCTGCTGCTCGCTCGTCAGGTTAACGTTCCTTCTGTCCTTGTTTTCCTTAACAAGTGCGACCAGGTTGACGACGAAGAGCTGCTTGAGCTTGTTGAGATGGAAATCCGTGAGCTGCTCGACAGCTATGGCTTCCCCGGCGATGATACTCCTATCATCCGCGGTTCTGCTCTGAACGCTCTTGTTTCCGAGTCCACCGATCCTAACGCTCCTGAGTATGCTTGCATCAAAGAGCTGATGGATGCAGTTGACGAGTGGATTCCCACTCCTGAGCGTAAGGCTGACCAGCCCTTCCTTATGCCTATCGAAGACGTCTTCACCATCTCCGGCCGTGGTACTGTTGTTACCGGTCGTGTTGAGCGTGGTGTTGTTAAAGTCGGTGATAAGGTAGAGATCGTTGGTCTGCGTGAGGATCGTCTCGAGACCACCGTTACCGGTACCGAGATGTTCCACAAGACCCTGGAGTACGCAGAAGCTGGCGATAACGTTGGTTGCCTGCTCCGTGGTATTGACAAGAAGTCCGTTGAGCGTGGTCAGGTTCTGGCTGCTCCCAAAACCATCAACCCTCACACCAAGTTCAAGGGTCAGGTTTACGTTCTGAACAAGGATGAAGGCGGACGTCATACTCCTTTCTTCAACAACTACCGTCCTCAGTTCTTCTTCCGTACCACTGATGTTACCGGTGTTATCACTCTTCCCGAAGGCGTTGAGATGTGCATGCCTGGCGATAACGTCGACATGGACGTTGAGCTGATCACTCCTATCGCTATCGAGAGCGGTCTCCGTTTCGCTATTCGTGAAGGCGGCCGTACTGTTGGTTCCGGTGTTGTTATCGCAATCAACGAGTAATTTATAATATTTACTCATTTACTCCCCTATCGAAAGATAGGGGAGTTTTTTTATTTCGTTATTTCTTCTTTTCGATAATTTTTATAGAAGGTAGATGATATTATTTAAGTTAATTGTTAAAAACACTGTATTTTTAATAAAATTTTTATGTATTAAATCAAGTCAACAGCACTAATAAGTTAGCTAAAATGTCAAATTTTGTATTATAATTACAAAATTATTAACATTTAAAATTACAACTTGTTATTACTGCCTACTTGTGTTAAAATATTTCAGTGTTTGGGTATCGACATTTCAATTTAAAATGGAAAAATACAGTGAGGTTACTATTTTGAAGAAAAAGAATGATGAAATAATAGAACTTACTCCGGAAGATATAGAGGCTAAAAAACTTACCCGGCGAAAAAAAGCAAAAAGAAAAAAAGTCTGGACAGTAATTGACCGTATTTTTGGTTTTATTCTTGCAACAGGAATTATGTTTGGATTAGGTGGTTTAGCACTGGAATATGTGCTTGTTAAAGGACCGTCTCCTGCGTTAAAGGATACCTTTGTTATGACTATGCTTGAGACGAGACGTTTTGGTTTTATTTCTAATGTGTTTTTGTCTGAGGCTGAAGTTCAGGAGATCAAGGATAAAACTGAATTTATGACTGACCAAACTATTGATACATCTATGATAAATATTCCTAAGGCTGAAGAAACTGTTAGCGGTGATGAAACAACACAATCACAGTTTCCTGAGGATGAGGACGGTGACGGCTACATCCTTGAGGAAATTAAGCGCAAAAACTTTGTTGGCTATATGCTGACTGTACTTGACCCAAGCAGAGTTTTTGTAGGTATGCCTCAATCTATGGGCGGATATGGTGCAACACTTAAAGAGATGTGTGAGCGTTATGATGCTATCGGCGGTATAAACGGTGGTGGCTTCGTCGATAACGGAGGCGCAGGTCTTGGTGGTTCTCCCCGTGGTCTTACTATTGTTGATGGCGTCTGCTATAATGAGGGATACGGCGGAGATAGTTTTGTCGGATTCGATGAAAATAATATTATGCATGTCGGTTACTTCAGTTTGCAGGATGTTCAGAATGTTACTATTCGTGATGGTGTTTGCTTCCAGCCTATCCTTATTATGAATGGTGAGCCTATGTCTGATGAGTTCCTCGCAAGTGGTGTTAACCCGAGAACTGCTATCGGGCAGCGTTCCGATGGTGCTGTTTTAATGCTTGTTATTGATGGTCGTCAGGCACATAGTGTTGGCTGTACATACAGAGATCTTGCGGATATAATGCTTGACTATGGTGCAGTAAATGCAATCAACCTTGATGGTGGATCTTCTACAACAATGTACCTTAACGGTGAATATGTAAATAGTAGTTCCGCTGGCTCCGGTGATTCTCGTGCATTTCCTACCGCATTTCTTTTCAAGTGATTGGGTGGTGTTTGAATAATGGCTAAAAAAAGAAAAACCGGTTCTATAGTATACGGTGTTTGTTTAAGTATATATATTATTGCTTTAGCTGCTGCCATAATTTTTGGTTTAACAAAGGTTTGGGCTTATGCTGTTGAATATGAAAACGCCGATCCAACCAGAATAATCGATACCTATGTAAATGAACTTAAAGAAAATCTTTGGGATGACAGCATTGCAGAGACAATTTCAAATATGCCCCACGAAATGCAATCAGACGAGGAATGCGCCCTGATTGTAAAAGAGATGCTTGCAAATGAGCTTACTTATTCTCGTATGCCCAAAGAAAATAGTACAGACCCTTATATTAAATACCGCCTTCGCTGCGGAGGCAATGACTTCGGTGTTATAACCTTATCCGAGGATATGTCTAAAACTAATGAAGTTCAGTTTGGTATGCTGCCTTGGAAAATTGAAAAGGAAGAGTTTGACTTAACTGGTTTATATTCATCCTTTGAAATCGTTATCCCTTCAACATACAGCGTAGAGTTAAACGGTATAAAACTTGGTGAAGAATATATTGTCGAAAGCGGAATTGAATATAATAACCTTGAAGGTTATTATGATAGATACCCTAACCTGCCAACAAAAGTCAAATATAAGTTTGATAATATAATTGGTCATCTTGACCCTGTTATTTATGATGAAGGCGGAAATGTTACAACAATAGATCCTGAAAAGGATGACTCTCAGTATATGACTCCTGTTTCTGCGGAAGAAATGGATAAGCTTAATAGCTTCACACAGGAATTCATTACAAGATATAAGAAGTATATTTCAGGACAGCATGGACCTGAGTACGGTTATCAACTCCTTATGCCATATATGAAGAAAGGCAGCGAGATTGATGAAAGTATGAAGGGTGCTCAGGACGGTATTGGCTGGGTGAACCAGCATCCGCCTCTCCTTGAAATTCACTCAATTACACTTAATACTGCAACTTATATTGGAGACGGTATATACTTCCTCGATGTAACTACTGATTCTACAACCACGAAGGGAAATGAACCCGACAACCGTGTAGAAAACATGAGAATTATAGTTACAGAGACAGCAAATGAGATAAGAGCAGTTGCACTTGACATCTACTGATTTTTAGTGTTGGGAGATATAGATAGATAATGGATGATTTAGAATGCCAGACTAACACAGCGATTATTTTGCCTTCCCTTAATCCGGATGACAAATTTATCAAAGTGCTGGAAGGTGTTGTCGAAAGCGGATTTAAACATATTGTTGTTGTAGACGACGGAAGCGATATTGATCGCAAGTCATATTTCGATAAAGCAGAAGATTTACCTCAGTGCGTAGTTTTACGCCATGAGGTAAACAAGGGCAAGGGTAGAGCTTTAAAGGACGCATTTAAGTATGTGGACGAAAATATGCCTGAGGTTGAGGGTGTCATCACCATTGACGGAGACGGACAGCATCTTACAAAAGATATAATTGCCTGCGGCAATTTAATGCTCAAGGAAAAAAATAAGGTTATTCTGGGATGCCGTGACTTTAATCAGCCCGGTGTCCCGCCAAAGAGCCTTGCAGGCAATAAGACAACTTCCAGAATGTTCAGACTCTGCTATGGTATTAAGCTTTCAGACACTCAGACTGGACTGAGAGCAATTCCAAGGAAATACTTAAAATCTTTCTCTGAAATTGAGGGAGAACGTTTTGAGTACGAAACAAATATGCTTCTGCAAATGAAGCGTATGGGTATAGAGTTTGAAGAGCAGTCTATTGAGACTGTATATGAAGATGAGAATGCAGGAACTCATTTTGATCCTGTTAAGGACACTTGGCGTATCTTTAAAATTATGTTTAAGTTCCTTCTCAGCTCTGCCGGCTCAACCTTGATTGACTTAGGCCTGTTTTATCTGATTATGCGTTTCTTTAGTGGATATTTCGGTAGGTTTGCAGAGCTTGGTTCTACTGTTATAGCAAGAATATGCTCATCTTTTGCCAATTTCAACGCCAATAACTCCATTGTCTTTGCTAATAAAAGTAATTATAAGCGGGCAATGTTCCGGTATTACTGCCTCTGCATACCCCAGATGTTTATATCAGCAGGACTTGTTACATTATTAAACCATCTGTTTAAAAATGATATTGCTATAATTGCAACACTTATTAAATTTGTCGTTGATACATGCCTTTTCTTCATAAGCTATCATATTCAGAGAGAATGGGTATTCTCACAGAAAGATAATAATGAAGAAAAGTAATTACATCTAAATTTAACCACATATAAAAACCGCCCAAGACAAAAATACTTTGCCTTGGGCGGTTAATTTTATGATTTTAAATGCAAAAATTTGTTTAGGGAGCTAATATGTACAGTCTTGTAAACGCCGGAACGTTCGCCGTCTAATGCCCATTCAAGGCTGTCAGGATTCTCAACATAAATATCAGAGGCCTGAAAGAAATCAATAAGAGGAGAGCGGTAATCCTTCTTTTTAAGACATTTGATAACATTTTCCAGTTCTATAATGCTTTTTGGCATTTTGATAAGCAGAACTTCAAATATTCCATCTGCTGTGTCAACTAAATTCTCAGGGAAAATAAGCGCACTGCCGATTACTTTGGTATTACTTACAACACCGAATATATAGTCATCTTCATGGGTTCGTCCGTTTGCCGTCAATTTAAGGTGCACCGGTTTGACTTTGGATAAATCCTTTATGCCCTCTATTACGTATGCTGTGTGACCAAGTACGTTTTTAAGATTTTGGTCTGTGGTGTAAGCCAACCATGAAAAAACACCGAAAGCTGCAAGATAGGTAAAATAATGTTCACCGTAAAGGCCTATATCATAGTCTTTGACAGTGCCGGAAGCGGCTCTTTTTCCTGCTGTAAGTATATCGGCTGAAAGACCATGAGAATTTGCAAAATCATTTGTACTGCCGCATGGTATGTAACCCAGAGGCACATGGATACCCTCTCGTGCAAGACCGTTTAATGTCTCGTTTAAGGTACCGTCACCGCCGCTGCAACATAAAAGGTCAAAGTCTCTGCCATACTCAGCGGCAAAATCACTTGCCTCGCCTTTATGGGAAGTTACCATGGTTGTGACCATGTATCCATCGTCCATAAACTCTCGTATTACTGTCGGGAGCAGGCGAAAGATTTGCTTCTTGCCTGAAACCGGGTTAATAATAAAAAGTGCTTTTTTGTTTAGCATATCTTCAGACTGACATCGACTGTATTCAGTCGCTATTTACAAATAACTTAAAGTCCTGAAATGTGCAGGCAGATAAATGCAGTTGGAATGGAGAACAGAAGACTGTCTGATCTGTCAAATACTCCGCCGTGACCGGGAATAAGATTGCTGAAATCTTTTATTCCAATCATACGTTTAATAAGGGACTCTGCGAGGTCTCCAATCTGACCGAGAGTAGATGCGCAGAAAGCAGTGATTATTAAAACGGAGAGAGATAAATCGGGGAAAAGTCCTGTGATATGGAAAACCCAACCGGTTAAAACGGAGGAAAGAGCGCCGCATATGCAACCCTCAACGCTCTTGTTTGGACTTATATTAGGAGCAACTTTATGTTTGCCGAATGCCATTCCACCGAAGAGTGCGAAGCTGTCACAAACCCATGCAGATAGAGCGCCGATAGCAAGAGAGGGCAGCCATATATCGCTTACGCTTATCATCATCATAATTCCGAAAAGCAAACAGGGATAGGCGAGCCCTGCAAGGGTGTAGAGAGCGCCGGAACCGCTGACTTTCTTATGAACAATACCGGAGAAAAGCGCAAGATATATACCGATTGCAAAGTAGGAGATATACAGTGTAGGACCTGCGTGGAATAAAGCCAGAACAGCCTGAAGAGCAATGTAAACATACATAACCCATGCGCAGCAGTAAACATGTATTTTTTCCAGATTATGGCTTAACTCATAGGCGCAGCAGATGCCTGCAACGGCGAAAAAGATTACTCTTGAAGCCTCAGATAGAAAAACACAACTGGCGCTGATAATTAACAGCACGATAGCTGAGATAACTCTTTTTTTCAATGAATGTCCCTCTTTCTTTTACTACCGGGATTTTCCCGTACTTAAAGCAAGAAGTCCGACAAAGCGAACTTCTTTTTACAATATAAAGATAACATATTTTTTAAAAAGGCTCAATATGCAAGTTCATAATTTTGCGAAAATGTATAGCCTTAAGAATAAATTTAACAGATTATTTACCGTTATAATTTAAAATGTTTCACTTTTGTCTGCCACTTGCGTACAGATAATAGCGGCGTTTTCCTTTTGTTTTATTGCCGAACTCTATGGCGTCATGGGGACAGATGGAAATACAAGCCATGCACTGAGTGCAGTTGCCGTGCCAGATAGGTTCGTCATAATCCATGCTTATATTACCCAACGGGCAGATGTTTACACATTTACCGCAGCCGACACATTCATTGGTCACATGAAATTTCTTGTCATTTACAAAAAACTTATAGAAAAGATTATTCAGCTTTGTGAGATTGGGACTTCCGGCGTTATTGTCATTTAAAAGCTTACCGAAGTTAATCAGCCTGCCTGCGCTTTCAATTTGAGATATGGCAGCTCTGATTATACCCTGCGCCTCGTCATATGAGGGAGCCTTGAACATGGCTATGAAGTTTTCCGGCATCTTTACGGAGCCAAGACCCATGAAATCAAGCTCCAGTTCGTGACAAAGTTCTTTTGCGTGTTCATATGCAGCTCCCGTACCGCTGCCGCAGGTCAGATAAAAGTAGATTTTTTTAGTGCCTTCAAAGCGGGTTTCTCTTATGAATTGCTCCACAATTCTGGGTATACGCCAGCAGTATGTGGGGCAGACAATTACAAAAGAGCTGTCAGACTTAAAGCTGTATTTTGCGGCGTAGGTATCCTGAATTCTCTGACGTATTATATCATTCATGCAGACAAGTTCTTTTCCGCTCTGCCGGGAAAGTATAGAAGCGGCATAGCGGCTGTTGCCGGTGCCGGTATAATATAAAATCATTTTAGTCCTCCATATTATGTTGTTATGTTAATCATAGCACAGAAAAACTTCATCTACAAGCAAAAATCAGATTAGAGTTGAGGGAAATTTGCAGCTGTGTTATTATATAAAAGTATGTGAAAATAAACAAATTACTGGAGTGATTTATAATGTATAAAGACGGTAAAATTTACCTTGCAAAATCCGGCCGTGAACTGTTCATGGAGCCGTCAATGGCAAACCGCCACGGTCTTATTGCAGGCGCAACAGGCACCGGAAAAACAATAACAATGAAAGTTATGGCCGAGAGCTTTTCAGATATGGGTGTGCCTGTATTTATGGCTGATGTAAAGGGAGATCTCAGCGGCATGTGCTGCCCCGGAGCTCCCACAGCACATATGCAGGAGCGAGTGAATCTTTTAGGGCTTATGGATTTTGAGCTGCACGGATACCCCACCAGATTCTGGGATGTATTCGGTGAGGAGGGACACCCTGCAAGACTTACAGTGTCTGATATGGGGCCTGTATTGCTGGCAAGACTTCTGGATCTTACTCCGGTACAGAGCGGAGTTTTAAATATAGTTTTCCGTGTAGCTGACGATAACGGACTGCTGCTGATAGATTTAAAAGACCTGAGGGCTATGCTCCGATATGTGGGAGACAACAGAGAAGAGTTTACAAACAGCTACGGCAATGTAAGTTCCGCCAGCATAGGAGCTATACAGAGAGCACTTCTCAGCCTTGAGGACGAGGGCGGAGAGGCACTTTTCGGAGAGCCTGCACTGAATATAAAGGACTGGATGCGCACAGATATAGACGGCAGAGGCTATATAAATATCCTGTCGTCACGCCGCCTTATCCAAAGCCCCACAGTTTACGCCTGCTTCCTGCTGTGGATGATGACTGAACTGTTCGAGCAGCTGCCCGAAGTGGGAGATCTGGATAAACCCAGAATGATTTTCTTCTTTGATGAGGCTCATCTGCTCTTTGATGATGCACCGAAAGCTCTTGTACAGAAGATAGTTCAGGTTGTTAAGCTTATACGTTCCAAAGGTGTCGGAATCTACTTTATAAGCCAGAGCCCTGCCGATATACCTAACGACGTTTTAGCTCAGCTTTCAAACCGAGTTCAGCACGCCCTGAGAGCTTATACTCCCGAAGAGCAGAAAGCTGTTCGGGCAGCGGCAAGAGCATTTAGAAAAAATCCTGACTTCGATACTGAGACTGCTTTGCAGGAACTGGGCGTAGGCGAGGCACTTGTAAGCTTTTTGGACGAGGACGGTATTCCCTCAATGGTGGAGCGTGCTGATATTATGCCGCCGCAGAGCCTTATGGGACCTGCTGATCCCAAGTATGTACAGAAGCTTATAGTCAGTGATGAATTTGATTTGAAATACAGAGATAGCATAGACAGAGAGTCTGCCTATGAAATTCTGGAGCGGGCAAACCATGAGCTTGAAATTCTCCGTCAGCAGGAAGAGGAAGAAGAGGCCAGAGAAAAGCAGAGACATAAAGAAGAGGCAGCCGCAGAACGTCAGAGACTCAGAGACGAGGCAAGAGCTGAAAGAGAATATGAAAGAGAGCAGGCCAGAAGCGAAAAGCGCAGAAGAGATACATTAGAGCGTGCGGCAAGTAATGCAGCCTCCTCAGTTGCACGTTCTGTGAGCAACAATATTGTAAGCTCCGTCATGGGCGGCAGAAAAGTGAGCGGGAAGACAATGGCCAAGAGAGCCGCCACAAATGCCCTCAGTTCTGTTATGCGTACAGGTTCAAGATCTATAATCAGAGGACTGTTCGGAAACAGAAAGTAATAGAATATAAAAAAGCACCGGAAAAATTCCGGTGCTTTTAAGCTTTTACGCAGGCTCGTAGGATTTGCTTATCTGGTTGCCCTCAGCGTCAAACTCCACATTTTCCATCAGTGTGGGGTCAGCGTGGCTGCGGCGCTTGATTACAAGACCCTGTCCTTTATTATTGAAAACCCATATCTTATATTGAGGGAAGTCGGGGTCATCTTTTCTGAAAACTCCGCTGTCATTTAAACGGCAGAATTTAGCTCTGCCCTCTACGGTGTCCAGCAAATCACCTGGGCCGTCATAGAACAGTTCGTCCTGGGCGGCTTTCTTCTTGAATTCTGCCCAGTCTTCCGCTTCAACGTTCATAATATCGTTGGGTTGTATCATAACAAAAACATCCTTTCTGTTTCATTTTTCCCAAATAACTGGTATAAGAATAGCACAGCTTTAAAAATAACACAAGCGGCAGTTGCGCTAAATACTCTTTTGTGTTTATAATATGGCGAGGTGAGGATATGAAAATATACATAGTCGAGGACGACGAGCTTATAGCGGGAGCTATGAAAAAGCATTTTGAACTCTGGGGCTTTGACGTGAAGCGGGCCACAGATTTTACAGATATAATGGGAGAGTTTCTGGAATTCAAGCCGGATTTAGTGCTTATGGATATAGGTTTACCCTTTTTTAACGGATATTACTGGTGCAGCGAGATCAGAAAAATTTCAAAGCTTCCTATTATTTTTATTTCCTCTGCCTCTGACAATATGAATATTGTTATGGCGGTAAACATGGGAGCTGATGATTTCATAGCAAAGCCCTTTGACTTGCAGGTGCTTAATGCCAAGGTGCAGGCAATTTTGCGGCGTTGTTACGATTTTTCAATGTCCGGAAAGGTGATAAGTCATAAGGGAGCTGTTCTCAGTACAGATGACGGTTCGTTGAGTTACGAGGGAAAGAAACTTGAGCTTACAAAAAATGAGTATAAAATCATGCAGGTTTTAATGGAGAATAACGGCAAGACTGTTTCCAGAGACATACTTATGCAAAAGCTTTGGGAGTCTGACAGCTTTGTGGACGAAAATACCTTGAGTGTAAACATCGCAAGGCTGAGAAAAAAACTTGAGGGTATAGGGCTTAACGGTTTTATCTCCACTAAAAAAGGACAGGGGTATATTATAGAATGAAGCTTCTGGGAAAATATCTGAAAGACAGAGTAAAGTGCATTTCTCTGTTTGTAATTTTACTCTTATTTTTTGAAGGCTTTTACTGGATTGCAAAGATGCCCATGGAGCTGCTTGTCTACGGCATTTCTATATGCGTTATACTGTGCCTTGTCTGGGGGGCGGTGGATTTTAAACGCTGGTACATTAAAATCAAAAAACTGAAAATTGCAGAAGAGCAGATATTGCTCTCTATTGAAAATCTGCCTAAAAGCAGCAGCGAGGTTGAAAATGAATATCAGGAGCTTATAAGACTGAGCTATGAGGGGAGAATTGCAGTTCAAAATCAAAGCGAGCTTAAATTTGCCGAGGCTCAGGATTACTTTACCATATGGGCGCACCAGATTAAAACGCCTATTGCCGCAATCCATCTGCTCATGGATACAGGACAGGGGGAAAATTCTCCTGAGTTTCGTGATGAGCTTATGAAAATAGAGCAGTATGTGGAAATGCTTTTGTTCTATCTCCGCCTTGACAGTGACTACTCCGACTATGTGCTGAAAAAGTATGAGCTTGACGGTATAATAAAGCAGGCTGTCAGGAAGTACTCAAAGCAGTTTATCAGAAAGAAAATCAGCCTTAAATATGATGGGACTGACTTATGCACCGTAACAGATGAAAAGTGGCTGCTGTTCGTTATATGTCAGCTTCTGGATAATGCCCTTAAATATACCCCATCAGGTTCAATAAGCATATATACAGAAAATGACAGGCTTATAGTAGAAGACACAGGCATAGGCATTGCGCCTGAGGATTTGCCCAGAGTATTCCAAAAGGGCTACACAGGCTATAACGGACGCTACGACCGAAAATCCACCGGAATCGGGCTTTATATCTGCAAGAGAGTATTAAACAAGCTTGGACATGAAATTGAAATTCAGTCGGAGCTGAAAAAGGGTACTAAAGTTATAATTACATTTAAGAACGAGAAAAAGGAGCTTCCCTATGAATAAAGGGGAGCTCTTCCAATCTTACACAAATGTAAGATTAAAAAGCAAAGTGTAAGGTAAATCTATGGCAGAACCGGAGCGGGAATTTTATAATAAAGCCATAAAGTGCAAAAGGAGAAAAACGAGATGGCAATGCTTGAAGTAAATCAGCTTAAAAAAATTTATACCTCCCGCTTTGGCGGCAATAGTGTTCAGGCTCTGAAAAATGTGAACTTTTCCGTTGAAAAGGGTGAATATGTGGCAATAATGGGCGAGAGCGGCTCAGGTAAGACTACACTTTTAAATATAATCGCTTCTCTTGATAAACCCAGTTCAGGACAGATTATCCTGAACGGAAAGAATGTGGGAGAAATAAAGGACAAGGATTTAGCGGCATTCCGCCGTGACAATCTGGGATTTGTGTTTCAGGACTTTAACCTGCTCGATACATTCAGCTTAAAGGATAATATTTTCCTTCCTCTTGTTCTGGAGGGCAAGAAATACGATGAGATGGCAAGACGGCTTGACCCAATAGCCCGTAAGCTTGGCATTTACGATATACTGGAAAAATACCCCTATGAAATTTCAGGCGGACAGAAACAGAGATGCGCCGTGGCGAGAGCTATAATAACAAATCCTCAGCTCATTCTGGCAGACGAACCCACCGGAGCTTTGGACTCCAAGGCAACCGACAAGCTGTTAAAGCTCTTTGAAGATTTAAACGCCGAGGGACAGACTATTGTAATGGTTACTCACTCTGTAAAGGCTGCAAGCCACGCTAAACGTGTGCTGTTTATAAAGGACGGAGAGGTGTTCCATCAGCTTTACAGAGCGGACATGACGGAGAGCGAAATGTACGGCAAAATTTCCGACACACTGACTGTGTTGCAGAAAGGCGGCAAAAATGACTAAAGCCTTTTATCCAAGAATTGCCGCTTCAAACCTTATGAAAAACGGCAAATTCTATCTGCCTTATATTTTGACTGTGATATTCTCATCAGCTGTCTTTTATATTGTTTTAGCAATGGCAGGAATCCCGCTCGGAGATCAGCTGAGATATAATTATCTGGCCAATTACATGAGCATGGGTTCGGTTATACTTGGAATATTTATTATAGTGTTTCTGAACTACACAAACTCTTTTCTGATGAAACGCAGAAATAAAGAGTTGGGATTATACAATGTACTTGGCATGGGCAAGGGAAACATTGCCAAAGTGTTGTTTTTTGAGAGCCTTTACACATGGCTCGTAGGCACAGGCGGTGGACTTATACTGGGAACTCTGCTTTTAAAGCTGGTACTGATGTTTGCAGGAAAGCTTATAAATTTTGACGTTCCCAAAGCGTATTTTTCACCCTTTGCCGCAGGGGTGACAGCCGCTCTTTTCGGTGTGATTATGCTTCTGATCCTGCTTAAAAACCTCTGGAAACTGAAAAAACTTAAAACAATTGAGCTTTTAAGGGGTAACAATGTAAGCGAGAAAGAACCTAAAACCCGTTGGTTATCGGCAATTATAGGTGTACTGTCACTGGGCGGCGGTTATTATCTGGCGTTAACATCAAAGAGTGCAATTTCTGCTTTACAATATTACTTTGTGGCTGTTATCCTTGTTATTATTGGTACTTACTGCCTGTTTTCTGCTGTGAGCATAACGGTATTAAAGCTGCTTAGGAAAAACAAAAAGTTCTATTATAAAACCGGCCATTTCATTGGAGTTTCCGGTATGCTCCACCGTATGAACCGCAACGCTGTGGGTCTTGCTAATATTTGCATACTTTCAACTATGGTTCTTGTTATGGTCTCAGGCACACTTTCCCTGTATCTTGGAATAGAAGATATAATGGAACAAAATAACCCCAGTGAAATAGTTATGAGGTTAAACAGCTCAGACAGCGAGCTTACGGAAAAATTAGAGTCTGAGAAGTTCTTTGAGACAAGTTTAGAAAATAATGGACTTAAAATTGAAAACTTTGAAAGCTACGAAAGCCTGCCCCTTGTTCTCTGCAAACTTGGAGACGAATTTGAACCAATGCGTGAATTCTCACCAGAAATCCAGATGGGAAATTTGGGAGAGTTTTACGATTTCCTTTTTATCAGTCTTGATACCTACAACAAAATTACCGGTGAGAACGCCGTATTAAGCCATGGACAGGCTATACTTGCAGGCTCAAAAGCAAAGTCAGACAGAATAAATTTAACATTTGGTGATGCATGTAAATTAAGCTATGAGCTTATACAGGGAGTAGAAGACTTTTGGATGCCTGTTGCTGTAAATTCGATCTCAGGCGGAATTGTAACTGTTGTCTTACCTGACAGCGCTGAACTGTGGAAAATCAAAGACGCAAGTCAGAAATTCACAGAATCCGATAATGGTCTGGAATTTTACGTAGGAACTACCTACCTTATAGATGTAGTGGGCGGCGCAGAGGAAGAGTACAGCGCATACAATGCCATATCCGGCGATTTCCGTAAATTCCTTAGCGATAATCAAGAGGGCGCAAACTACTATCTCTCCTCCCGTGAAGAGGATAAAGCCTTGCAATATGAATCAAATGGCGGCTTTTTGTTCCTCGGTCTTATTTTAGGCACAATCTTCCTTATGGCTATGGGGCTTATAATGTATTACCGCCAGATTTCCGACGGCTATGAGGATAGAGAGCGCTTTCTTGTCATGCAGCAGGTGGGACTGCCTAAAAAAGAAATTCGAAAGAGTATCAATTTGCAGATACTTACAGTATTTTTCGCCCCTCTCATTGTGGCAGGCATACACCTTGTAATGGACTTTAATCTTATGCGACTGCTCCTTACAATGTTCAGACTGCAAAACTTCAAGCTAACTGCTGTTTGTTCTCTGGTTTGCTTCCTTGTGTTTGCTCTGATTTACGGAATTATCTATGCCCTTACTGCAAAGACTTACTATAAGATAGTCAGCGAAAAGAACACAGATTAAAATAAAACGCACGATGATTTAAAGCATCGTGCGTTTAACTTCAATTGTTTCAGTCACCCATGCAAATGCCTATATCTCTTGCAACATGTATCATGTAGTGATCGGTAGGCAGAAACTTAGTTTTACTTGCGGCATCTTCAAGCGGAATGGAGACTATACGGTTATCCTGAATTGCCACCATGCGGTTATACTGTTTATTTACAATAAGGTCTGCGGCGGCAGTCCCGAACTGAGTGGCAAGTACTCTGTCGTAAGGGCAGGGAGGACCGCCTCTCTGATAGTGACCGGGTACTGTAACTCTGGTTTCTACACCGGTGAGCTTTTGCAGTTCGTCTGCAATGGCGTATGACACAGCAGGGAAGCGACTGTTTTCTTTCTTGCGGCGACTCTCTTCCTCAGATAATTTCTTGTCGTGAATGGAGACAGCACCCTCGGCGCAGGCAACAATAGAGAAACCTCTTCCCTCTGCCTTTCTTGACTGTATCATTTCGGCTACTTTTTCTATATCGTAGGGAATTTCGGGAATAAGAATTGCATCCGCTCCGCTGGCAATACCAGCGTTCAGAGTGAGCCAGCCTGCGTCACGCCCCATAAGCTCCACAACAAAAACACGGCTGTGAGAACTGGCAGTGGAATGAATATAGTCTATAACATTTGTAGCTATATCAACGGCGCTCTGAAAACCGAAAGTGGTATCAGTGCCCCAAATATCATTATCAATAGTTTTGGGAAGAGTGACAACATTCATGCCGTAGTCAGAAATAAGCTTTGCGCTCTTCTGAGTTCCGTTACCGCCCATAATTACAAGACAGTCAAGATTGAGCCTGTTGTAAGTATCCAGCATGGCCGGCATAAGGCTGTTGCCGTTTTCATCAACAATATCCTTGCCTGGAATATAGCGCTGTCTGGAAGTACCTAAGATTGTACCGCCCTGAGTGAGAATACCGGAAAAGTCAGCGGACTCCATATATTTATAATCTCCGTCTATAAGTCCACGGTAGCCGTCATACATTCCGAATATTTCGACATTTTTGCCGAGACGCTGGAAAAGTGCCTTGCCTATACCACGTATTGCGGCGTTAAGACCCTGACAGTCACCACCGCTGGTGATAAGACCAACCCTTGTCATCCTTTTCATTTATTTACGTTCCTCCTAACAGGAAATTAGTTAATGTTATTATGCAACATTATCGATAAAATTGCAATAGCAGGGCATACTTTTAGTATTGTACACAAAAAAACAAATAAAAACCGATACTCTTAGGCATAACAGTGGTGCTTTTGACATACTTGGGGAAAATAAAAACGGCAGTTAGAGAACCCCAGAGGTTACTAAGGCAGTAATTTAGAACAACCTCAAATCGGGGATTGTAAGGCAAAAGAAAATACCGAAGATAGCGAAATAAAGCTGTCTTCGGTATTTTTTGTTCTAACTTTTAAATTCGCACATTCGTATTTTCTGAAAGACTTCTGTAAAATGAAAGCACAATCAAATTACAGGAGGCCAATACTATGGAACAAACATTATTTGAACAGAACGGCGGTACTTACACCAAGCAAGGCGATTACTATCTGCCGAATATCAAACTTCCGGAGCAACCGGAATACGAGATCGGTGTTTGGGGCAATCGCCGTAAGCAGTATCTCAAGCAGCACCACAGGGTCAAGTATTACAATATGCTCACCCAGTGTACCCTCTATCCGCATCTTGCAGATATTGAACAGCAGGCACAGCGTATGTTTGACAGATTGGTGGACGAGCTTTCCGAAAAGGAAGGTGTCACAGAGCAGCTCAAGGCAGAAAATGCTATAGAGTGGGTCGGCAGAATGAATAACATCCGGGCGTGTGCCAGAGAGATCGTGAATGAAGAAATCATTTACGCATAATCATCTATCAGTGGTAATCCTACGGGATTGCCACTGATTCATTTCATAAAAATGCTTTTCTATGGATAATTCCACCTCTTTTGCAGAGAAGAAATGCACGCAGCCATTAAAAATGTTAGAGAATTTAGTAAGTTTATGATATAATAAGGAAATATAGACGAAACCGTAGCGTCAGGAGGGATCAGAAATTGAGCGTGATAGCGATTATTGACGATGATGTGCAGATTGGAAATGTATTGGAAAAAATACTGCAAGGAGAGGGATATGATACCCTTCGGGCTTATTCCGGAACGGAGGCCCTCTATCTTTTAAGCAATACAAAACCGGATCTGGTTCTTTTGGACTTGATGATGCCCGGCCTTTCCGGGGAGCAAGTCCTTCCAAAAATTCAGGGGATTCCTGTCATTGTACTCA
>SAMEA104404097__coassemble_467_pt1 | contig 40148 bp, 38 predicted proteins | sample SAMEA104404097__metabat2_high_PE_037 | metagenome-assembled genome bin SAMEA104404097 (sample SAMEA104404097) | Balaenoptera acutorostrata | reverse complement strand
GGCCGGAGAACGAAAAAGGCCTGCCGCAGAATTTGCATTCTGCGACAGACCCTTTGTCTTTAGCTGTAATTTCCTGTTGTGCCGTCGGGCATGTCCGATTCTCTTTCAAAGCGACCTCTGGAAGGGCTTTCAATCTCGGCTTTGCAGTCGTGACCGGTTATAACAGGGACATGACCCAGTTTTTCTTTCTGCTTATCCTTTTTCTTTTTTGACATTTTATTCTCTCCTATCCAATAAGGCAAAGTATCAATCCGTAGATAACACTTGCGGATATGCCGTAAACTATAACAGGGCCTGAAATTATAAACATTTTTGCCGCAGTTCCGGTGACAAAGCCCTCGGTTTTAAATTCCAGTGCCGGAGCTACCACCGAGTTTGCAAAGCCTGTAATAGGCACAAGGGTACCGGCTCCCGCAACTTTTGCAATGCGGTCGTAGACCCCGAAGCCTGTGAGCATTGCGCCTATAAGCACAAGCGTAATGGACACCGCCGTTGATGCCGCCTCAACGCTCATGCCGCACATTTTATAGAGGTTTAAAATAAACTGTCCCAGACAGCATATAAGACCGCCTATCCAAAAGGCGTTCAATGCGTCTTTCATAATAGGTGAACGGGGCATGTGCTGTTCGGAGTATTGCCTGTACTCCTCATTACTCATTTTCAATGCCGATTTCCCCCTTAAATTTATCTCTTACAGCAACATTATCTGTAAAAAACAGCTTTTTATACCTTTCCTAAAAAATTTTTTAATTAAATTCAAATTAAGCCTTGACTTTATGGGTTTTTAGCCGTATAATGAGCAAGCTGTAAATTTCATATAAATGATTTCTTGAGCAATACGGAGATGTCGCGTAGTTGGTCGAGCGCGCACGATTGGAAATCGTGTATACCCCAAAAGGGTATCGAGAGTTCGAATCTCTCCATCTCCGCCATAAAAGAAGCAGTTTTCAATCGAAAACTGCTTCTTTTTTTATATAATTGTGTTTGAGGTGATTTAATGGAAAACATCCGCAATATCATTAAAAGTGAAAATATAGATACAGAGGCAATTTCTCTGCGCCGTTATCTCCACCAAAATCCTGAGCTGTCGGAAAAAGAGTTTAAAACTATGGAGCTGATTTGCAGTAAGCTTCAGAAGCTGAAATCCCATACCGGAAAAATGTTGCAGGTACAGGCATTGTGGGCCTTATAGAGGGCGGTTTCCCCGGCAAAACCGTGGGCATAAGGGCAGATATGGACGCTCTGCCCATCGAGGAAATGAACACAGACCTTTCCTACTGCTCACATATTAAAGGCGTTATGCACGCCTGTGGACATGATGCTCACACAGCTGTTTTATGGGGCATTGCCGCAGCACTCTCCAGAATCCGCCACACTCTTCACGGCAATATTAAGCTGATTTTTCAGCCTGCGGAAGAGACTATCGGCGGCGCTGAGAGAATGATAGCAGAGGGCTTTCTGGAAAATCCCCATGTGGATTATATGCTTGGGCTTCATGTAGAGCCGGACATACCCGCAGGAAAAATCGGCCTTAAATACGGTAAAATGTATGCCGCCTCAGATATGCTGACCTTAAAGATTTACGGTCGCTCATGCCACGGCGCACATCCCGACGAGGGCGTTGACGCAATACTCATTGCCGCTCAGATAATAAACAATGTTCAAAGTTTTGTGAGCCGCAACGTAAGCCCTGTGGATTCTGCGGTTTGCTCTTTCGGTACTATTCACGGCGGCAACGTTAGAAATCAGATCGCAGATTATGTAGAGCTTACGGGAATAATCCGCACCCTTGACCCCGATACAAGACTTTTTGCCAGAGACAGAATAAAAACTATATGTGAGCAGACCGCCCAGATGCTCGGTGGAAAAGCAGAGCTTATAATTGAACCCAGCTACTCCCCTCTTATAAACACCGACAGTGTTGTAGATTTGGTGCGTGAAACCGCCGAATCCCTTATAGGAAGCGAAAACATAGTCATGCGGAAAGACCCGTCTCTGGGCGTTGAGGATTTTGCCTACTTTGCCGCCGCAAGACCTGCCTGCTTTATCCACTTAGGCTGTGGAATTGCAGGCGAGGAGCAGAGAGTTTGCCACAGCTCATGCTTTAACATTGACGAGAACTGTATTCCCCTCGGAATTGAGCTTCAATGCGAAAACGTGCTGAGACTTTTAAATAAATAAAATTTACGGACATGGTTTAAGCCCTGTCCGTTTTCTATTCTGGTGCAAATTTCTATTTTATTCTTCAAATAATTTCAAAAAAAATCTTCCGATAAAGAATTTTTGTGATATATTAAAATAGATATTTTGTAGGGATTTTGGAGTGATTTGATTGAATGAAAATGTCGCACCCAACATGAAAACATTGTGGGTATTCTTGAAAATGTTCTGCAAATGGGTTTTGGTAGCTCTGATAGTTGGAGTTATAGGCGGTCTTGTAGGTTCTGCCTTTCACCTAAGCGTAGAATATGCAACAAATCTTCGCTTTCAGCACCCTAAACTGATGCTTTTAATGCCTGTTTGCGGACTTCTCATAGTATTTCTTTATAAGATAACAAAGACCGAGGGCAAAGGCACAAATGCAATTATAGGCTCCGTACACTTCGGTAAAAACGTCCCTATCCTCCTTGTGCCTGTTATTTTCATTGCCACCGCTCTCACCCACCTCTGCGGCGGTTCTGCCGGACGTGAGGGTGCGGCTCTGCAAATCGGCGGCGGCATAGGCTGTAATATAGGTACAGCAATGCACCTCAAGCCAAAGGAAGAGCCAATCGCTGTTTTGTGCGGTATGTCGGCTGTATTCTCCGCCCTTTTCGGAACTCCCGTGGCGGCTACTGTTTTTGCCCTTGAGGTGTGCAGTGTAGGTCTTATCCACTACTCCGGCCTTGTACCTTGCAGTACAGCCGCTTTCGTTGCCTACGGCATAACCAAGCTTTTTGGCATTGCTCCCACCCGTTTTGCTGTTGAAGCCATCAGCCTTTCTTTTTTCGGCGTTATAAAAGTAATTATTCTCGCCTTTTTCTGCGCTGTTATCAGTGTTCTTTTCTGTAAGCTTATGCATCACTCTGAGCATCTCACGGAAAAATACATACCTAACGCATACCTTAGAATTATAGCAGGAAGCGCAATTTTGCTCATTTTAACCGCCCTTGTTGGAAACATGGACTACAACGGTGCAGGCATGGGGCTTATTGCAAATGCTGTTGAACAGGGTCAGGCAAGGCCTGAAGCCTTTATTATGAAGATACTGTTTACCGTCATAACCCTCTCCTTCGGTTTTAAAGGTGGCGAGGTTGTACCTACCTTATTTATCGGTGCAACGCTTGGCTGTGCGGCAGGGCCTCTGCTGGGGCTTCCTGCGGGCTTTGCGGCAGCCCTTGGCATGGCAGGACTTTTCTGCGGAGCTGTCAACTGCCCCCTTGCCTCTCTCATTCTCTCTATTGAGTTGTTCGGTGCCGCCGGTTTTCCATATTTCGCCATTGTCTGCTTTATATCCTATATGTTGTCCGGCTACTCAAGCCTGTATAAAGAACAGATCATTACCTACTCAAAGTTACGTGCCGAATATATAAACATCCACGCCGAATAATTATTTGTGGAAAACTTTTGAAAGCATACAAAATGGGTCTGTCGCAGAATGCAAATTCTGCGACAGACCCTTTATTTTTTACTTTATTGCTTCAAGGAGAGCATCAACCTTGTCTCTGTCCTCCCAACGGACACCCAGATCCTCACGACCCATGTGGCCGTAAGCGGCAAGCTTTCTGTATATGGGCTTGCGCAGCTCCAGATCTCTGATAATGGCACTTGGACGGAAGTCAAAGACCTTCTGTACAGCTTCGCTTATCTTATCATCGGAGTATTTACCGGTTCCGAAGGTCTCAACAAGGACAGACACAGGCTTTGCAACGCCGATTGCGTATGCAAGCTCTATCTGGCAGCGTCTTGCAATACCTGCTGCAACTACGTTCTTTGCAGCCCAGCGAGCAGCATAGGCAGCAGAGCGGTCAACCTTTGTGGGGTCTTTACCGGAGAAAGCACCGCCGCCGTGGGGAGCGCTTCCGCCGTAGGTATCAACAATGATTTTACGTCCGGTAAGGCCGGAGTCACCCTGAGGTCCGCCGATAACAAAGCGGCCGGTGGGGTTAACGAAATACTTGGTGTTCTCGTCCAGAAGTTCAGCGGGTACGATGGGCTTAATAACCAGCTCTATCATGTCATTTCTGATCTGCTCAAGAGTTGCCTCAGGTGCGTGCTGAGTAGAAATTACGACAGTGTCCACTCTCACAGGGCGGCGCTCTTCATCGTATTCAACAGTAACCTGAGTTTTACCGTCGGGACGAAGGTAGTCAACCACATTGGTCTTTCTGACCTGGGCAAGACGGAAAGCAAGCTTATGTGCCAGAGAAACTGCAAGGGGCATAAGCTCCTTTGTCTCATCACAGGCATAACCAAACATCATGCCCTGGTCGCCTGCACCGTTCTGAAGCTCGGTCTCTTCCTGTGCCTTGTTTTCCAGAGCTTCGTCAACGCCCATGGCAATATCGCCGGACTGCTCGTCTATATTGGTGATTATACCGCAGGTATCACAGTCAAAGCCGTATTTTGCTCTGTCGTAGCCGATATCTCGGATAACCTCGCGGGCGATTTTAGGAATATCAACATAGCACTTAGTGCTTATTTCACCCATTATATGCACAAGGCCGGTGGAGACAGTGGTCTCACAGGCAACTCTGCCCATAGGGTCTTTTTCAATTATAGCGTCCAGAACAGCATCGGAAATCTGGTCGCAGATTTTGTCGGGATGTCCTTCAGTCACGGACTCAGATGTGAAGAAAAAGTGGCTCATATTATATCCTCCTGAAATTATTTAACATACATAAAAATACATAAAAAGCGCCCCGTCTACCGACGGAGCGCAGAACAACCTGTTTAAGAAAGCCTCATCTTTCGTACACCGCCGGATTTAGCACCTTGCCACAGGCAGGTTGCCGGGTTTCACAGGGCCGTTCCCTCCACCACTCTTGATAAGGTATGAAGTTTTACTGTAGAGAGTATATCATTAAATTTCAAGTTGTCAAGGCATTTAATTTAAAAAATTTAAAATTAACAAGTTTTCTGTCAGGAAAGGATTTTTCCTGAGTAAAACTGGCTTTCTCTGCCGTTTTGGCTTACAAGAGAGAAGCTTTTTATTCTGCCGCCCGGCTCGTAATTTGTGTAAACAGCGTAATTTTCATCTATATAGTCGCACAGGCTGTAACTGCCTGTAACATTATAGCTGAAGCTCTCTTTGGGTTTTTCTGTTTCAAAGCTCCAGTCTCTTATCTCTTTTCCGCCGCTTACACCTCTCACATGGATTTTACCATCACGGATAAAGTATTCAGCAATTCCCTGAATTTCGCCAAGCTCATACTTTAAAGGATTTAATCCGTCAGCTGCCATGCTCAGTACGCCTCCCTCTACGGTGCAGTATAACCTGTCCCCTATTATGACAGGAGCGTATGCAGGCTGCATTGTAAGCTCATTCTCAATCCCTGTGCTTAAATTTTTTAGGTAAAGATGCTCGTTTCGTGAAAGCTGGTATATGAGCTTATCCCCTATAATATACGGATAAAAGCCAGCTTCTATCATTATTATCTCCTCACCCATTCCCACAGGTGACGAAACACATAATCTCATTGCGCTGTCGCAGTAATACATTTTATTCTCGTGTATTCTGAGGAAGTCGCAGGGACCTTCCTTTACCGTCTGCCGGTCTCCGCCCTCTAAATCTACACTTTCAATATTACCGCCTGTATTCCGGTTCACAAAGTATACTCTATCTGAATATAAATTCAAAAATTCTGGAACACAGTTAGCTACAAGAACCTTAAAATCAGATGGATTTGAAGTTGAAATATCATATGAGCAAAGGGCAGGTTTATTATTTTCGTCAAAATCCATACAGTAAAGCTGCTGTCCTGAAACAATAGCTCTGCCGCCGCTCATATAGCTCTGCATTGCCAGACTTTCGCTTTCGCTCAATTCCGGAATTACCGCATTTTCTACTTTATGAAGCTTTGGCGTGGTCTCTGTTCCAGACAGTGGCAGCAGTTCGACACAGCCAGAAAGCGCCGTCGACAAGCTCAGACAAAGGGCAAGAATAAGGGGTTTAAGTTTTTTCATTCAGGGTTATCCTCGTCATTTTGAAAAGTCTATTTATTTTAACACAGACGCTGCACTCTTTCAATGAGCAGACGGTTAAACTAATATTTTCCTAAATCTGAATAAAATTTACTGACATTTTTTCCCTTTTCGACGCAATTCGACATTTACATTTAAAATATTTTGTCGCAACTAATCAAACGATATTGCATTATGTTAATTTATCCGATATTATGTCAACAAGAAGTCTTCGTTGTTCGACAGTTTTCTGTTGTTGTGAAAGTGTCAACTATGGTAAATTTAATGCGACAGAACGGTTAATCTGCTTCAATTAGTACATAAGCGTATATTATGACGCATAATTGGGAGGAAAGTATTATGGAAACTAAAACAAGTATTCTTATCGCTGACGCAAACCACGATTTCTGCAAGTTATTGACAGATGTAATCTCTAAAGAGGACGACATGGAGGTACTGGCAAGCACCTGTGACGGTGTTGATGCTCTTTCAATGGTGAACGAGCTTAAACCTGATCTTCTGCTCATGGATCTGGTGCTCCCCAAACTGGATGGTTTGGAACTTCTCCGCCGCCTTCCCGAAGGTAACAAGCCCAGAGTAATTGTGCTCTCCGGTTTTGTAAACTCTTCTGTTCTTGCTGAGTGTTCTGCGCTGGGAGCTGAGTATTTCATGCCCAAGCCCTGTGACACCGCCGCTCTCTTTGCCCACATCAGACAATTTAACGGCTTTATCCGCAGTTCTATTGAACCTGCCGGTTATGACTGTCAGGCTATAACTCAGTCTCAGCAGGACGAAATTGCTCTTGAAAGCGCCGTAACCGACATAATTCACGAAATAGGCGTACCTGCTCATATCAAAGGCTACCAGTACCTTCGTGAAGCCATAATCTTAACCATAAAAGATATGGACATGATAAACGCCGTAACTAAAGTTCTGTACCCTGAGGTCGCAAGAAAGTTCAGCACTACCCCTTCCAGAGTTGAAAGAGCAATCCGCCATGCAATCGAGGTAGCATGGGACAGAGGTGATATTGAAACCTTGCAGAAATTCTTCGGTTATACAGTTTCCAACATTAAGGGCAAGCCCACCAACAGTGAATTCATTGCCATGATTGCCGACTGTCTCTCCCTCAGACGCAAGCATGCAGCAAACTGAATAAATTTCCATATCCTGTCACTACCGGACAGACAGGGTAGCTACTATTTTTTGCAATTAAGCCTGTAAAAAAGCTAAAATTCTTCTTGACACGCCGAAAAAAGAGTGGTATAAGATTAAACAACGAAACGCAAGGACGCAGAGTAGTAAGCGTGGATGCACTCTCAGAGAAGTGTCGGTTGGTGCGAGACACAGAGTCGCAGAATCGCCGAACTGACTGCTGAGCGGCTGTACCGAGCTGCGAAGTGTAGGTGCAGACGGGTGCTCCCGTTACAGAACAGGGATATGATGGTATCCCGCAGAGTGATTCTCCTCGGAGAATAAAGAAGAGTGGTACCGCGGAAGTTCAACCTTTCGTCTCTTCTGTCATATTGGCAGGAGAGACGAAAGGTTTTTTGTTTTTCTCCTGCACCATCAAATCTTTTTTCAGGAGGGTCACACACTATGAACAAGAAATCCGTATCCAAAACCAGCATAATGCTCGCTTTCTCTGTTGGTGCCGTTCTTTTTTCCGCTCACGCCGGCGGCGGCTTTGCAACAGGCAACCAGGCTAACACCTACTATGTACACATGGGCTGGCTCGGTCCAATCGCCGCAGTCATTTCCATGTTACTGCTCACCTTGACTATGCGTCAGGCTATGGTGATGTATAATTCCAGAAGCCTTAACTCTTGCAAGCAGCTTATGGAAACTCTTTTCCACCCCTTTGACAAAATCGCATGGATTTTCGACATATTTTTCTATATCATGGTCTTAATGGCGATTGCTGCCGCAATTTCAGGCGCCGCCTCTGCATTAGAGACCTATTTCGGTCTTAATTACCATGTTGGAATCTGTATCGTCGGAGCAGTTGTAATTTTGCTCACCATCTTCGGCGCAGAAATAGTCAGATCCGCTTCCACTTATATGGGCATAGGAATTTTGATTACAGCCATTGCCATCTATGCTATCGGAATATTCAAAGGAGAGAACTCCATCGTTGATGTTGTTAAAACCGACTTTGCACAGAATGGTTTCAGCGGATTCCCCACTATGATTAAAAATGCTTTTATTTACGCCGGTTTCCAGTGCGTAACTCTTCCAACCCTTATGGCCTGCGCAACACCCTTACGCAATCGTAAAAGCTGCGCCGCTTCAATGTGGATTTCTTTCGTAATGAACGCTGTTGCTCTTGTTCTCTCAATCTTTATGCTCATGAGCTGGCAGAACGTCTACACCGCTGTCGATGGCGGCACAACCATTCCTACACTCACCTGCTGCACCTCTATGGGCATCACCTGGCTCACCGTTGCTTACGGCATCTGCCTTGTGCTCTGTCTCGTTTCTACCGGTGTTACCGTAACTTTCGGCTTTGTGGCTCGGTTTGAAAACGCCTCTTTCTATCGAACAATTAACTCGAAACCAGCTCACAACGCTATCAGTGCAATTTTCATCATTGTATTGTCCATGGGAATTTCTCTCGCAGGCTTAACTAACATTATCAAATACGGCTATGGATACTGCGGTTATCTTGGTATTGCCGTTGTAGTCATACCCTTCCTCACAATAGGTGCTTATAAAAACAGGAAGTTCATGCGCCAGCATGGTGAAGATTTTGGTGCAGAACCTCAGACACAGTCAGAAGAAGAGAGTGAAATGGTTGAAGAACGAGTAAATAATTATGCGTAAAACAATTTTCCCCGGATATGCCTTCGTATAAGATGCCTATGATAACATTGGCGCCGTTTGTACACCATACGGAAAGAAAGCAGCAATCATCGGCGGAAAGGCCATTGGCAAGGTACTTGCTCACTCCACAAACTGTCCGTTCTTCACATTCCCCACCATTGCAACCGCCTGTGCTTCCTGCACCAATTTGGGTATTCTGTATCATCCTGACGGAACTTTGAGAGAGTTTCATTATACTAAATTCCCCTCAATCAGCTTTTCCAGTTCAGCAAATCTATCGGATTGCCCACCTGTCTGGCAGATGCACACGCAACTGCTGAAGATTTGCCAGCTTCTAAGTGAAAACAGAGATTTCAGGAAAACAAAAAATCGCTGCTTCTAAATTTGAAGCAGCGATAATTTTTTCAAAATCCGAAAAGGCTCTTACTTACCCATATTCATCTGGGCTGCAACCTCAGCTGCGAAGTCCTCTTCCTTCTTCTCGATACCCTCGCCCTTGAGGAAACGAACAGCGTCAACGAACTTGACGGAACCGCCCATAGCCTTTGCAGCAGAAGCGATGTACTGCTCAACGGTCATGGAGCTGTCCTTAACGAAGACCTGCTGAAGCAGGCAGTTCTCTTCGTAGAACTTGTTCATCTTACCCATGACGATCTTCTCCTTAACCTGCTGGGGCTTAGAAGCCATCTTGGGATCCTGCTCCATAAGAGCAAGAGCGATCTTCTTCTCCTCTTCCTTTACTTCCTCAGTAACCTGGCTCTTATCCCAGAAACGGGGAGAGAGAGCTGCGATCTGCATGGCGATATCCTTACCGATCTCGGTAGCATCGATGTTACCCTCAACCTGGAGGTTGACCAGAACGCCGATCTTACCGCCTGCGTGAACGTAAGCGATGCTGGTGTTCTTGTCGAAACGAACGAAACGGCGGATCTGCAGGTTTTCACCGATGGACATAACCTTCTCAGGCATGGTCTCAGCGACAGTCAGCTCGGAACCGTAGTACTTGCAGTTCATGAGTTCCTCAACGTTTGCGGGGTTCTCAGAGATAACAGTCTTGCATATATCCTTAACGAAAGCAACGAACAGCTCGCTCTTTGCGCAGAAGTCGGTCTCGCAGTTAACCTCAACCAGAGCACCGACACCGCACTCGGGGCAAACGTGTGCATAAGCCATACCTTCAGCGGCAACACGGCCGGCCTTTTTAGCTGCTTTAGCAAGGCCCTTTTCACGGAGCCACTCAACTGCCTTATCCATATCTCCGTCGGTCTCAGTAAGAGCCTTTTTGCAGTCCATCATACCGACGTTGGTCATATCACGGAGAGTCTTAACATCTTTAGCGCTAAATGCCATTTTAATTTCCTCCTATTTCAATAAGGTAATAATTTCAAAACAAGGGGTACGCTATGCGCACCCCTGTTATCTTGCGGGATAATTATTCCTCAGTGGCCTCTGCCTCTGCGGGAACTTCTTCCTCAGCGTCAATGCCCTGACGGCCTTCCTGAACTGCGTTAGCCATGGTGGCGGAGATCAGGCGGATAGCACGGATAGCATCGTCGTTTGCGGGAATAACGTAATCGACCTCATCGGGGTCGCAGTTGGTATCAACGATAGCAACGATAGGAATGTGGAGCTTGCGAGCCTCAGCAATAGCGTTGTGCTCCTTGCGGGGGTCAACAACGAAGAGAGCGCCGGGGAGCTTCTTCATATCCTTGACACCGCCAAGGTACTTCTCAAGCTTCTCCATCTCGCCAAGGTGCTTCATAACTTCCTTCTTGGGCAGCATATCGAAGGTGCCGTCTTCCTGCATCTTCTTGAGCTGTGCCAGGCGGTCGATACGAGTACGCATGGTCTTGAAGTTGGTGAGCATACCGCCCAGCCAACGAGCGTTAACATAGTACTGGCCTACACGAGAAGCTTCCTCACGGACAGCATCGGTAGCCTGCTTCTTGGTACCAACGAACAGGATGGACTTGCCGTTAGCGGCAAGGTCTCTCACGAAGTCATAAGCCTCTTCCAGCTTCTTGACGGTCTTCTGCAGGTCGATGATGTAAATACCGTTACGCTCACAGTAAATGTACTCGGCCATTTTAGGGTTCCAGCGGCGGGTCTGGTGTCCGAAGTGGACGCCTGCTTCCAGCAGCTGTTTCATAGATACTACTGACATTTGATTTCCTCCAAAATTTTGTTATTTTCCTCCGGAAACTTCATCCTCTCCCTCAAGCTCATGCGCTTTTTGCCATAAGCCACATGAAGAAAAGTCCATCCCCGTGTGAAATGCTCTGATATGATACCAGAAAAGACGCAAAATTGCAAGTCCTTTTTAATGTTTTTATTTGATTTTTCAATGTTTTTTCATATAAGCACAGTTTTAAACTATCGCGTATCGGTTTTCCGCCGTATCCGGCCTGTTGACAAGACTTTCATCAGGGGTTAAGATTTAGAAAATTGTTTTTAAGGGAGACGCATATGATAAAAAATATTGTTTTTGATATGGGCAGAGTTCTTGTGGATTTCAGACCTAAAGCCATTATGGAGCGTTTCGGCGTTCCCGAGGAGGACAGGCAGATTATTTTAAACGAGCTTTTCCTGTCTCTTCAGTGGGTCAGAATGGATAGGGGCGTTATAAGTGACGAGGAAGCCTGCGAGAATATGTGCAAAAACGTGCCTGAACGCCTCCATAAATATGTCCGTCAGATAGTTTTCAACTGGGATAAGCCCATAGAGCCTGTTTACGGTATGGCTGAACTCATCCACGAATTAAAGGATATGGGCTACGGTATTTATCTTCTCTCCAACGTCAGCCGCCGTCAGTGCGAATACTGGCCCAGAGTTCCGGGTCACGAATACTTCGACGGCACTTTCATTTCTGCCGACTACGGTCTTTTAAAGCCTCACTATGAAATATACAATAAATTCTTCGAGGAATTTTCATTAAAGCCTGAGGAATGTCTTTTCATAGATGATGCCCCCGCAAACATTGAAGGTGCTCTCTGTTGCGGTATGAAAGGAATAGTTTTCCACAACGACATTGAGGATTTGCGAAAAAAGCTGGCAGACATGGATATAAAGGTTACTATATAAAATACTAAACGGAGCGGTAAACCCGCTCCGTTTAATACTTATATTTTATGCCAGATTTCCGGTTGCATACATGGCTGCTGTAAGAGCCACGACAGGTGCTGTCTCACAGCGGAGTATGCGCTCACCCATAGAGCAAATGTGAAGTCCGGTGATTTTTGCAAGCTTTGCCTCGAACTCCTCGAAGCCGCCCTCCGGACCTGTCACAAGAGCTATGCTCTTAACATCTCTATTGCTGTCGAGCACATCGCTGAGAGCTTCTCTCTCACCTGTTTCATAGAGGAATATGCCTAAATCCTTTTTAACGGCTACATCCAGTGCTCCTGCAAAATCTCCTGCCCAGCTTACTTGTGGAATAATACCACGTCCTGACTGCTTTGCAGCCTCTTCGGATATTCTCTGCCAGCGTTCCAGCTTCTTTTCCATATTCTGAGGCTTTGCAACGCATCTACCGGACTGGAAAAACATAATTTCCTCTGCTCCTGCCTCAACGGATTTCTGAATAATGTAGTCTGTTTTGTCTCCCTTGGGAAGTCCACAGAGAACGGACACCTTAACAGTAGGTTCGGCAGGGCATTTCACAACCTCGATAACCTCTGCCTCCACCTGCTCCTTATCAGCCTTTACAAGACGGCATTTGTAGTCTGTGCCTTTGCCGTCGCATATTATCATATCTTCACCGGGACGGAGTCTCAGAACACGGACATGCTCTGCATCTCTGCCTTTCATAATTGCCATGCCGCCCATAATATTGGTGCCTGCCATAAAGAATCTTGCCATATATTACACATCCTGTAAATTCAGATTATAGTGTTTTTATTATCTCACATCTTTAACCGCTTTGCAATAGCGGGCATAGAATGAAACGAGCAAAAACAGGTTTGGAGTTGGAGAAAATGGACGAAAATGTGCTCAAGAATCTAAAGAACTTTGAGGCTGTATGGCGGCGTGTAAGCGGTGAAAAGCAGGGTCGCAGTTCGGCGGAAAAATCCGGCGTAAAGCTAAAGCCCGGAAAGTGTCCCAGAAACTGCAACCGCCGCTTTGCACCTTACAACTAATTGTATCATAAAATGCGGACAGCTATTGACCTGTCCGCATTTTCTTTTTATAATGAGCGTATCACTGAAAAGGCAAGGAGAACATTTACTATGCCTACAACCTGGAACCGTTCCCCCGAGGAATTTCACAAAATTTACATAGCAAATACGGATGCTTTTTACCGTATCGGAAATAAAGCTCTGGCGCATGAACTGGACGAATTTGTGATCCGCTGCGCTCTCTCCCTTTGGAGCAAATCCGGCAGTATCACTGAGCGTCATGTGGATATGGCAAACCAGATATTTTCCAGAAATCAGCCTCAGCCCCACTGGCTTCTCTGGAATCTCACTCACGCCGTATGTGAGCAGGAAATTTTCCTGCCCCCTGCATTTTTCTGGAATCTGGCAGAGAGTGACGGTCAGAGAGGTTCTCAGACCTCTCGTACCTTTATAAGAATGTTAACCAACATTCTATTATATCTTGCCGCAACTGACGATGATGTAAGCTATGCAGAGGCTGAATTTATAACTGAATGTGCAGATAAACTCAGTGCCATCTGTGATGCCACAGGTGTCAGAAAGAGCAGAGAAGGTCTTAACGCAATGGACTTTGTCACAAACGTAGAGCCCAGCTTTACGGAAAAGCACGCTCCTGCCGTTCAGACCTCCGGCGGTGAAGAAAAAGTCACTGACACTGAGGAAAAGGAGGAACCACAGCCCAGTTTTGATGAGCTGATGGAAGAACTTAGCTCCCTTGTAGGTCTGGAGGATGTTAAAAAGGATATTAAAAACCTTGTGAACCTTATGAAGGTGAGAAAGCTCAGAGAGGAAAATCAGCTTCCCGTACCAGCCATGTCTCTCCACATGGTGTTCCTGGGCAATCCCGGCACAGGCAAAACCACGGTGGCAAGACTTATAAGCAAGCTTTACGCCTCCATTGGTGTTTTGAGCAAGGGACAGCTTGTAGAGGTTGACCGTTCAGGACTTGTGGCAGGTTTTGTGGGTCAGACAGCTCTCAAAACTCAAGACGTTATCAAGTCCGCTATCGGCGGAGTTTTGTTTATAGATGAAGCCTATTCCCTATCCTCCGGCGGAGAAAATGACTTCGGCAGAGAAGCCATTGAGACTATACTAAAGGCTATGGAGGATAACCGTGACGACCTTGTGGTTATCGTTGCAGGTTATACAGGCCCTATGGAGAAGTTTTTAAGCTCCAACCCCGGTCTGCAGTCACGCTTTAACAAATACATTAACTTTCCCGACTATAAAGGCGATGAGCTTATGGAAATTTTCCGTATGCGCTGCCGAAGGAACAGCTATGAAATGACGGAAGAAGCGGAAGAAGCGGCAGTTGAAATGTTCAATGAGCTTTACGAGGACAGAGACGAAAACTTCGGAAACGGCAGAGACGTGCGAAACATCTTTGAAGATATGATAGTGCGACAGTCTAACCGTGTAGCAGCAATGGATAGCCCCAGCAAAGAGGATCTTATGGCAGTTCTGCCTGAGGATCTGGAAGAAACATCCGGAAATTTGGAGGAGGAATAAACGGTTCTGTCCTACAATTATAAAATACCAAGCAGTCGCAGACTTTTTGCCTGTGACTGCTTGGTATTTTATCAACATATTTGCGGTTTTTAGTATGTTTATTTCTCTTCGGAATTCTCTTCTTCGGAGCTTTCTTCTTCAGCGTTTTCTTCTTCGTCATTTTTCTTAATTCCCTGAGAAAAGCCTTTAACTATCAGGACTATTCCAACTATAAGAGCAATGTCTGCGAAAGTTAACGCAACAGGACCACCTACAAGGTAATTTAAAGCTACGGCTGCAACTATAAGCAAAAGACCGGGAATTGCTAATTTTAATCCTTTCATTTTAGGTCTCTTCCTTATTTATATTTAAGTTTGGGCTTGTAAAACTCGAATATAACTGCATCTCTGCCCTTTTCGTTTCTGGGTTCGTGAGAAGTCCAGCCCACCTTTATAGCACCCATTGCCTCGGAGAGACGGACAGTCAAAGGTCGTCTGCCGATTTTATAGGCTATAAAGTTAGGTCTTGCGATAAAGTTCAAAAGGGTATTACTGAGCAGGAAACGCTGAATTTTAGGCAGCATATTGTACTCCTCCTGAGGAGCTGCCAGCTGACCTCTCAGCATATCCTTTGCGTGGAATCTGAACCATGCGACTATAAAGGGATTGAAGCTTTCTATGCATACATCTCCCTTGTAATCTTCCAGAATGGCGTAAGTCTTTTCGCACAGTTCACGGTTGCGCTTGCCGGTTTTAAGTTCCACAATCAGAGGGCCTCTGCCTCTTATCACGTCCAGCACTTCGGTGAAAAGAGGAATAGTGTAATCAGAGCCGCAGAGACGGAGTTCTCTCAGTTCGTCCAGAGTTTTTTCCTCAACTCTGGCATTTACTCCGCACACTCTGTCCAGTGTATCATCATGGAAAACCACTACCTGACCGTCTTTACTGAGCTGTACGTCAAGCTCTATACCGTAGCCGTTTTCAGCAGCAATGCGGAATGCCTCCAGAGAGTTTTCAGGCACGGATTTATCCCTTGAGTGCAGACCTCTGTGGGCAAAGTTTCTGCCCATAAACGGAGCTTTCTGCCGTCTGGAAGCACGCCCCGGAGCTATAGCCAGAAGAGGCAGAGCAGCCGCCGCTGCACCTATAAGTAACGCATTTCTTGTTTTCTTTTCCATTTTCATACCTCCGTTACAGCGAAGTATAATTGCTATAAGCAATTTTGTATTTACATACTAAACTATATTCCTGTACTTATATATTACCACTTTATACATATTCAAGTCAATTTTTAGTTATATATCGCCCTTGTATATTTTATGAATATATTGTAAAATCATCTTACTATCCTACTATGAACTAACATGAAACGGAGACAAGCGCATGAACGAGCTCAAGCTTAACAACAAACGCACTATACTTGTGGGTCTTGCTTTTTTATCCATCAGTGCCTTCTGGCAGATGTATGATAATATAGTCCCCCTGATACTCACCAACACTTTCCATTTGAACGAAACATTTTCCGGTGCTATAATGGCGGCGGACAATATTCTCGCTCTCTTCCTCCTCCCTATTTTCGGCAGTCTGTCCGACCGCACCAACACGAAAATAGGCAGGCGAATGCCGTACATTCTGTTTGGTACAGGCTGTGCTATAATTCTTGTGAACATCCTGCCCTTACTTGATAACAGCTATGCCGCAGCACCGGCAACTTTCAAGCTGGTATCATTTGTTATTGTTCTGGGTCTTCTGCTTCTGGCTATGGGAACCTACCGTTCTCCCGCCGTTGCCCTTATGCCCGACCTTACCCCCAAACCCCTCCGTTCCAAAGGCAACGCAATTATCAACCTCATGGGCGCTGTGGGCGGTCTGATTTATCTAATTGTCGCAGCTGTAATGTACCCCAACTCCAAGGTTCAGGGTCTGGCTCATGTAAACTATCAGCCCCTTTTTGTGGTTGTTGCTTCCATCATGTTCCTGTCAGTTGGTGCTCTCTTCTTATTTATAAAAGAGCCTAAAATCGCCGCTGAGAACAAAGCTCTGGAGGCTCGGCACCCTGAATGGGATTTAGCCAAGGATGACGGCTCCGGCAATGAAGTTCTGCCCAAAGATGTAAAGCGTTCTCTTATGTTCCTGCTTGCATCTATCGCACTGTGGTTCTTCGGTTACAACGGCGTTACCACCTGGTTTACCACCTATGTAAGCAATGTTATGGGTCAGGGTCTTGGCGGTGCCTCCACCTGCCTTATGGTTGCAACCGCAGGCGCAATAGTTTCCTACATTCCCATAGGCACTATTGCTTCTAAGATCGGCAGAAAAAAGACCATTCAGTTCGGCGTTATTCTGCTTGCTGTCTGCTTTGCTCTTGGTTTTGTACTTACCACTCTTTACAGCAGCATCAATTCTGTAATGTTTATAGTTTTTGCACTTGTTGGTCTTGCCTGGGCCGCAATCAATGTCAACTCCCTGCCTATGGTTGTTGAGATGTGCAAAGGCTCCGATGTAGGCAAATTCACCGGCTACTACTACACCGCTTCTATGGCGGCTCAGGTTGTAACTCCTGTTGTTGCCGGTACTCTTATGCGCCATGTGGGCTACAAGGTACTCTTCCCCTATGCCGCATTCTTCGTCGCTATGAGCTTTATCACTATGCTCTTTGTTAAGCACGGCGACGCAAAGGTTGAGGCCAAGCACGGTCTTGATGCCTTTGAAGATATGGACGACTAAAAACTAATCATCTCCATGTAAGGGGCGATACCGGATTTATTCTGTATCGCCCCTTATAATATATAAAATGCAACTCTACTGACATTCGGTTGCCAAAATCGCCCGTATGTCGTAGAATTTTTCCGAGGTGAACGCAATGTATGAAATCGACAGAAAAGAATTCGGCGCATATATCTCCCGTCTCAGGCGTGAAAAAGGCTGGACTCAGAAAGAACTGGCAGGCAAACTGTACATTTCCGATAAAGCCGTGAGCAAGTGGGAAACGGGAGTGAGTATTCCGGATACTGCGCTTTTAATTCCGCTCTCCGAGTTATTCGGCATAAGCACAACGGAGCTTTTGACCTGCGGCAAGGCAACAGAGGATTCAATGGAGCCGCAGCAGGTAGAGGACATAGTAAAAACCGCCATTTCTCTTTCAGATAAAAAGGCTCAGAGGGTATATAAGGACAAAGGGTCATTCATTATAATATATCCCCTTTCAATTTTAATCAGCGGAATATTCTTTGTGCTGAGTTACTTTTATGCGCCCATGTCAACATTCCTCATGCTGTCCTTGATTTTCGGCATAGTGTTCGGAGGGTATTTCTGTTTGTTCGCCAGTAACAAGCTGCCCAGTTTTTATGACGAAAACAAAATTCAGGGAATGTCCGACGGCTTCTTCCGCATGAATGTTCCGGGATTATATTTCAACAACTCAAACTGGCCCCATATACTGAATGTGGGAAAAATCTGGTCATGCCTTACGGCGGCAGTTTATCCTGTTTTGCACTTTCTGGCCGGTGTCTTTAAGCTTGATTTCTTTTTCTCATATGGTCAGTTTATTTTCCTCTTTCTTTATTTAGGCGGTCTTTTTATTCCCATGTATATTGTAGGTAAAAAATATCAGTAAAAAAAGGGCCTGTTGCAAAATAGGCCCTTTTTTATTACTTCTGCTCTGCAAGATAAATACTTGCTCGGCTCTGTATCATCTTTACGGTTTCATCAAGGGGCTTCTGGTCTGCTAAATATTTCTGAGTCTCTTCCATTATAATATCACTCACTGCGCTCATTTCGCCAAACTTTGTGGAAGATGCAATAACTGCCTTGAGTTTTGGGCCATCCTCTTCCGTAACCTCCATGCCGTATTTAGGAGACATTTCTCTCTTCATACACTCGTCAAAGTTTTTCTCCATGACCGGATAACCAAATCCGGCAAGCTCCGCCTGCACCTCATAGGAAAGCAGGATTTTTATAAATTCCCATGCTGCTTCTTTATTTTCGCTGTCTGCCAGAATGGAATATCCACCCACAGAGCTTAAAAGATAGTTGATACCGCCCTCAGAGCTTGGGAAGCCTATGTATTCGTAATCGCCGAAAGTCTCTCTGCTCATTCTGGGAATATTATGGCCGGCATAGCACAAATTGAGGGCGTATTTTTCATCTTCGCCGTATACAAAAGGCTCTGTATTTTTAATAAGTTCAAGCCACTGGGCAAACTCCGGATCATCAAAAGAGCATGTACCCTCACTCTTGTTTATAAACCGCACACTTGTATAATGGTACAGGTATTCCAGCATCATTTCTTTGCTGCCGCCGAACAGTTTGCAGCCCTCAGGCAGGTTTTCCTGCAGCTCAAGGAGGCTGTCCATATCCCATTTTTCAAGGCCGTCTGCAAACTTCTTTGGGGCAGCTATACTTATTGCCTGAACAGCAGGGTGTATTGCATAGATATGTCCGTCCACTGTCATTGACTCCAGAACTCCGGGCAGGAAATCTTCCTTTTTAATATCTTCGTCTGCTTCGATATAAGGCATCAGGTCTTCAAACAGATTGCTGCTCACATTTACTCTGGTAAATGCACTTTCTCTGTCGGTAGTGCTGCCTATAAAGAATACATCCGGTCCCTCTCCCGCTATAATTTCGGTGCGGATTTTATCTGCTTCGTCCGGCTCATATACTTTTTCCCGAATTATATATTCGCTGTTTTCACGGTTAAACTTTGCAATGGCATTATTTGTATAAACTCCGCCTACTCCCATGCCGGTAGAAACTACCAGTTCTTTTCTGCTTCCGCCTTTGTGGGGATAGACTTTGTATATGTAGTTTTCGTTTCGTCCCATGCCTTTATCAATCAGATAAATTTCGCCGTTTTCCGCAATATGTACGGAAGAGGCTCCCAAAGCAGCAGCTATGCCTATATCGTGCCATTTGAAAAGCTCTTCGCTCTCTCCGCTCTCGGTGTTAATGCTTTTTGCAAACTCATTATCTGCCAGAAGCACAGGGCCTGCACTTACATATGACACATACTCGGTGTAGGGCTCAAAGCCGTCCTTGATTGCACACAGCTTTTTAAGTTCGCCCGTTTCAGTGTTTAATTCTGCAAGGTAATCTTCAGCATCTCCCTCTATTCCAAGCAGAACTTTACCCTGAACTATGGCTCCGATGCGTACCACCTCATCTACTGAAACGCCTGCCGTACCATCTGTAGAAAGCACTTTCACCGCCTGATTTGCAATACAAATCAGCTTGTCTCCGCAAATTAACCACTGGGGCTGATACACATCTTCAAAGCCCTCAAGCTTGCACTCTGCTATTTTCTCGCCGCTTTCCTTATCAGCTGTCAGCAGCATTTTAACATCACCGTTTTCCTCGTCCCAGGTAGATGTCATAATGTAGAGATTGCTCTCGTCCGCAAGAAAACCGTTAATTTCAAAAAAACTGCCCTCAGGAGCTGCATCTATCTGAAAGTCGATTTTCTTCCACTCTGTTTTTTCCACGGGAGTTGAGAAAATCTGTGTTGCACCCTCTCCGTCACTTCCTATAAGATATATTGTATCTCCGAAAATGCTCATAGAATTCAGATAGGCAATTCCGTCAGGCTTGGGGATAGCAACGGCTGCATAATTTATTTCTACTCCGCCCTCAGCTTCAAGCTCCTTTTCCACCGTTTCCGCTTTCGGCTCTTCTGGTTTCGGCGGCTGAACTTCTTCATTTTCTTTTCCGCCTCCGCAGGCTGAAAGTGAGAAACTCATTGCAAAAATCAGTACAATACATAAAAGAGTTTTAAATTTATTTTTCATGTTTTCCCTTCCTTTCTTTTTTGTCTCTACTACTAATAACGATAAACGCAGAAAAAGGTCACATCTTTTCCGCATTTTCTGATTTTATTTTAAACCGCCCTTGTATCACTTCTGCATATTTTTTGTATAGATTTTGTATACTTGCTAAATAATTTTCATAATTTATTTTTATATTTCCAAACTGTGAATTTTCTAAGGCTAACGGGGTGAAACTATTGACAAAGTAGAACTCCGGTGGTATATTAGCACTCGACAGTTAAGAGTGCCAACAGTCAGGCATGGAGAGTGCTAAAAGGATTAAACAGGTATTTGAAATGGAAATTAGCGAAAGAAAAAAGAAAATACTTGCGGCAGTTGTGGATGAATATATCCAGACCGCCGAGCCTGTCGGCAGTAAAGCCATTGCCCAGAACGCCGGTCTCGGCTGTTCCTCAGCCACTATCAGAAATGAACTGGCAGAGCTTGTTGCTCTTGGATACTTAGAGCAGCCCCACACATCTGCGGGTCGTGTTCCCACTCCTATGGGATACCGAATGTATGTAAACGAGCTTATGGAAAAACAGCGTTTTTCCCTTGAGGAAACCGAGGATTTGAACCGTCGTTTAAATCAGAAGCTTCAGGAGCTTGACGACACGATTTCAAACGTGAGCAAGCTTGCCTCACAGCTTACAGATTATCCCGCTCTGGCTCTTACCGCTCAGGAAGCTCCCACAATAAAACGTTTTGATCTGATTTATGTAGATGCAAACACTTTTATAATAGTGGTAATGCTCAGCGGCAACACTGTTAAAAACAAACTTGTCCATCTGCCTATCTCAGTAGATCAGAACATGGTGCAGCGTCTCTCCTCCCTTTTCAATTCCAACTTTACCGGAATTACCGAGGATCAGATAACACCGTTTTTGATAAACGCAACTGAGAGAGCGTCAGACGATACTATGGGTCTCACCTCAGTAATAGCGGCTTTCGCCATAGAGGTTTTGAATGAGGCCAACACTCCGGAAACCTCCGTTTCCGGTGCTAACAGGCTTTTAAATCTTCCCGAATACAGAGATCCGGATAAAGCCCACAAGCTTATGAACTATCTGGCAACAGGCGGTGAATGTATCCTGCCTCCCTCCGGAAGTATGGAGGGCAGTGAAGAGGTTCGAGTGCTTATCGGGCCGGAAAATGTGGCGGAAGAGCTTAAAGACTCCAGCGTTGTACTTGCAAGCTATGACGCAGGAGATAATACCCGAGGACTTATCGGTATAGTGGGGCCAACCAGAATGGATTATTCAGCGGTTGCCGCAAAGCTTAGCTTCCTTGCCACCGGTCTTTCCCGGAGGCTTGGCGGCGGAGAAGCCCCACCGGAGGGTATGCACAATAAATTGATAATAAAGGGAGATGAGCCCAATGAGTAAAGATAAAAAAGAAAAGAAAGATACTGCTCCTCAGGCAGAGGAAAAAATAACGGACGAAAAGACCGAAGCTCCTAAGGCTGAGGAAAAAGTCAGCGAAGAGGCGAAGGTTGAGGAAAAGAAGGAAGCTTCCGCCGATGATGAACTGGCTGCACTCAATGACAAATATTTGAGAATTTGCGCCGAGTACGATAACTTCCGCCGTCGCAGTCAGAAAGAAAAGACCGACCTTTATTCCGACGTTAAGGCAAGTGCCGTAAAAGCTTTCCTGCCGGTCTATGACAACCTTGAAAGAGCCATAGCTCAGGAAACCAGCGATGAGGCTTATGCAAAAGGCGTTGAGATGATAATGGCTCAGTTCATAAAGACCCTTGAGGGTCTGGGCGTAAGCAAGATAGCCGACGTTGGCGAAAAGTTCGACCCCAATCTTCACAATGCAGTGATGCACGTTGAAGATGAAGAAAAGGGTGAGAACGAAATCGTTGAAGTCTTCCAGAAAGGCTTCATGCTTGGAGAAAAAGTTATCCGCTTCTCCATGGTAAAAGTTGCAAACTAAAGTGGAAACACTTTAATTTATATAAATAAGTACACAAAACAATCTCGATATACAGGAGGAAATCACAATGGGTAAAATAATAGGTATAGATTTAGGTACAACAAACAGCTGCGTATCCGTTATGGAGGGCGGCGAGACTGTCGTTATCCCTAACGCTGAGGGTGCAAGAACTACTCCCTCCGTCGTTGCTTTCGCAAAGACCGGCGAGCGTATGGTAGGTCAGGTTGCAAAGCGTCAGGCTATCACCAACCCCGACCGCACCATCTCTTCCATCAAGCGTGAAATGGGTACCGATTATAAAGTGACCGTTGACAGCAAGAGCTACACTCCTCAGGAAATTTCCGCAATGATTCTTCAGAAGCTGAAATCCGACGCTGAGGCATATCTGGGACAGACTGTCAACGAGGCTGTTATCACTGTTCCTGCTTACTTCACCGACGCTCAGCGTCAGGCAACCAAGGACGCAGGTAAGATTGCAGGCCTTGAAGTTAAACGTATTATAAACGAGCCTACCGCAGCAGCTCTTGCTTACGGTCTGGATAAGGAAAACGATCAGAAGATCATGGTTTACGACCTTGGCGGCGGTACCTTCGATGTATCCGTTCTGGAAATCGGTGACGGCGTTATAGACGTTTTGGCTACTGCCGGTAACAACCGTCTGGGCGGCGATGACTTCGATGAATGCATCACCAAGTACCTTGTTGAAGAGTTCAAGAAGGCTGAGGGCGTTGACCTGAGCAGCGATAAGGTTGCAATGCAGAGACTGCGTGAGGCTGCTGAGAAAGCAAAGGTTGAACTGTCCGGTGTTACCACCTCCAACATCAACCTGCCTTACATCACTGCTGATGCTACCGGCCCCAAGCACCTTGATGTTACTCTTACAAGAGCTAAGTTCAACGAACTCACTCATCACCTGGTAGAAAAGACCATGGGTCCTGTTCGTCAGGCTCTGTCCGACTCCGGTCTCCAGCCCAGTGAAATCACCAAGGTACTGCTTGTTGGTGGTTCCAGCCGTATCCCCGCAGTTCAGGAAATGGTTAAGTCCATTATCGGCAAGGAAGGCTTCAAGGGCATCAACCCCGATGAGTGTGTTGCAATGGGTGCTTCCATTCAGGGCGGTGTTCTCTCCGGCGACGTTGAGGGCATAGTTCTGGTTGATGTTACTCCTCTGTCTCTGGGTATTGAAACTCTGGGCGGCGTCTGCACCAAGCTGATTGAGCGCAACACCTCCATTCCTACCCGCAAGAGCCAGGTCTTCTCCACTGCTGCTGATAACCAGACCTCCGTTGAAGTTAACGTCCTTCAGGGTGAGCGCGAGATGGCTGCTTACAACAAGAGCCTCGGCCGCTTCAACCTTGACGGTATTGCTCCTGCCCGCCGTGGTGTTCCTCAGATAGAGGTTTCCTTCGACATCGATGCTAACGGTATTGTTAACGTCTCTGCTAAGGATCTGGGCACCGGCAAGGAGCAGCACATCACCATCACTGCTTCCTCCAACATGTCCAAGGAAGACATCGACAAGGCTGTTAAGGATGCTGAGATGTACGCCGCTGAGGATGCAAAGCGCAAAGAGGAAGTAGATGTCCGCAACCAGGGCGATCAGATGGTTTATCAGACCGAAAAGACCATTGCTGAAATGGGCGACAAACTGGATCCTGCTGATAAGTCCGACGTTGAAGCAAAGCTCGGTGCTTTGAAGACCGCTCTCACCGGTACCGATACCGCTGCTATAAAGAGCGCAACTGAGGAACTCACTCAGGCTTTCTACAAAGTTTCCGAGAAGATGTATCAGGCTCAGGGCGGTCAGCCCGGTCAGGGCTTTGATCCCTCTCAGGCTCAGGGTGGCCCCACCGACGGTGCTAACTCCGGAGCTCAGGATTATTACGATGCCGACTACACCGTAGTTGACGACGACAACAAGTAATCCTATATCAGTAACTAATCCCCAATCTTTCATATAGCTTTCATTAAGGCGAGGAGTTTTCCCCGCCTTAATGGACTGTAAAAAAGAAAGTAGACAGGAGGGCTTTATGGCAGCAAAAAGAGACTATTATGAAGTGCTGGGCGTGGAAAAAGGCGCCTCAGCCGATGAAATAAAGAAAGCATACAGAAAGATTACCAAGGCAAATCACCCCGACCTGCACCCTGGTGACAAGGAATGTGAAGAACGCTTCAAAGAGGCAAACGAGGCCTACGAGGTTCTTTCCGACGAGGAAAAGCGCAGAAAGTATGACCAGTACGGTCATGCTGCCTTTGACCCCAACGCCGGCTTCGGCGGTGGCGGCGGTTTTGACGGCTTTGGCGGTTTCGGTGATTTAGGCGACATCTTCGGAGATATATTCGGCTTCGGCGGCGGTCGTGCCTCCAGAAACCCCAACGCTCCCAGACGTGGTGACGATTTAAGAGCCACTGTGAACATAAGCTTTGAGGAAGCAGCATTCGGCTGCGAAAAGGAAGTTACAATAACTCCTATCGAAGCCTGCTCCGATTGTAACGGTACGGGCTGTGCTCCCGGTACTACGGCAGAGATTTGCCCTGACTGTAAGGGTTCAGGTACTATCCGTACCACTCAGCGCACTCCTTTCGGCATGGCACAGTCCACATCGCCATGTCCCAAGTGCCACGGTTCAGGTAAGGTAATCCACCAGCCCTGCAAGACCTGTAAGGGTATGGGCAAGGTGCGCCGTCAGCGCAAGATAAAAATTAAAATACCCGCCGGTATTGACGACGGTCAGACACTTTCCATTTCCGGGAAGGGTAATGCCGGCGTTAATGGCGGTCCTGCCGGCGATTTGAGAGTATCCGTTATAGTTCGTCCTCACTCTCAGTTTGAGCGTGACGGAAGCTCCGTTCTCTTAAATCATCAGATAAGCTTTGCACAGGCTGTTTTAGGTGCTGATATAGAAGTACCTACCCTTGATGGCAAGGTGAAGCTCACCATTCCTGAGGGTACTCAGCCCGGCGCAGTGTTTAGACTCCGTGGAAAAGGTATCCCCTACCTGCACGGCAGCGGACGTGGTGACCAGTTCATTACCGTTAGCATTGCTGTGCCTAAAGGCCTCACCAATTCCCAGAAAGAGCACCTTAAAGCATTCGCCGCATCTATGGGCGAGAGCGATATGGGTGGAGGAAAAACAGGCATATTCGGAAAACACAAAAAGTAATTTTATAAACCGAGCAGCACATATTGTGTTGCTCGGTTTTTCCTATAAGTAGGAAAAGATAACAATCTCTGTCTGTTTTTGATTGGTATATACCTTGTCTGGCAGCTATTTGCTTCGTCGCAAAACGCACTAACAGTATTTCTGCTACAATGTTTAACAATTTTTCAAACAAAAAACACCCTCTAATGCTGAATTTTAATCACGCATTAGGGGGTATCTCATTATCTGTCATAATCTGCCCGTATCAAAAGGGCATTATTTTTAAAGATGATACGGCTCGTTTTCTCTCTTTCTCATCCACTGGCGCAGACTGACAAGGCGAGAACGGCGAGTACGGAAAATCTTTCCGGTCTTATACTCTATGAAGCTTTTAAAGTCATCCTTTTCTTCTCCGAGCTGAGATTTAGGTATCATATAACCACCGTATCTGCTCTGGAAAATATAGAAATTGTCAAAGTCCTCACCCAGACCCTCAACCTTGGAATATGGTAAGGGGTCAAGCTCGGCATTATTTGGCAGAGTTATTATTCGCATCTTATTTTCTTCAAATATGTATTTAGATGAAGGAAACTCCCCTCCTGCATCATTGAGCTGTTGGAATATTTGTCTTGCAGTTCTGTTTGCGGTAGCGTATCTGGAGGTGAAAAGGTATCCGCCATATACTATGAGCAACATTCCCCACCACTTTGAGACATTATATGCGCCAACTGCAAAAAGACATATAGAAAGCACTGTTTTAAAATTACGGTCAAAAGAGCAAAACAGATCATACTGCATATGTGCCAGTGCTGTCAGGCTGTCCTCAGTGTGCTTTATTGTACATTCAAATTTTTTCATACAAAGACTCCGAAAATATAATTCTATCTGATAATATTTATAAGCATATCATAAGTGGACGCGTCTATCAATATTTGCCGGCATTATTTACCTACATTTTTTGTTAAATAAATACTAATTTCTTTGTTAAAACCAAAACATTGCTAAAAATTCATAGCAGAAATTATGTAAAACTTCCAAAAAATTTCGCAGATGTTGACAAATAGGCATTTACATATATAATTATATTTAGTTTACAAACTGCTCATTTATTTTTAACTATTTATACACATTTGCGAATTGAGGTATTATTGTTTTGTGTCTAAACTGCGGATGCTTTGATTTGCACTTATGTGGCGCTGAAATCCGAATTTGAAATCTGTCAGAATATTATGGAGAATGGATGCTTCGCATTTTCTCCATTATTTTTCTTTTCTGACCAGTGCGAAACAAATTTTAAAAATGCGGTCAATTAGTTGGAGAATTCTGCAGTTTTGTGACAAAAATATTTTCAAGGAGACTTAATTATGAAAAAATTTCTTGCACTGCTCCTTGCTCTCTGCATGGTATTTGCTCTTGCAGCATGCGGAGACACCAAGCAGCCTGAGGCAGAGGGCGATTATCACCTGGTTTTGAAACTCAGCCACGTTTTTGCCCCCGGTGAAGCACTCACCAAGACTATGGACTCTATCGCAGAGCGCATATTCGAAAGAACAAATGGAGCTATCGAGATTCAGACCTTCCCTCAGGGTCAGCTTGCCACCTACAAAGATGGTGTTGAGCAGGTCGTAAGAGGATCCGAGTTCATCTCCGTAGAAGACCCCTCCTACCTTGGTGACTACGTTCCTGACTTCAATGTTCTCGCAGGTCCTATGCTCGTAAACAGCTATGACGAGTATGAGTATCTGCTCCAGTCTGACGAAGTTAAAGAGATGTTTGCTGCTGCTGAAGCAAAAGGCATTAAGATTCTGAATCTGGACTACATTTTCGGTTTCAGAAGCATGATGACCAACAAGGTCATTGAGAAGCCCGAAGATCTCAAGGGTATGCAGATCCGTACCCCCGGCAGCCAGCTCTATGTTGATACCATAAACCACATGGGCGCTACCGCAGTTCCCCTGCCCTTCTCCGAAACCATTTCCGCTGTTCAGCAGGGTGTTGTTGACGGTCTTGAAGGCACCATCGATGCTTACGCCACCAACGGCAGCGCTGAGGTTGCTAAGAACATGGCTCTCACCAAGCACCTTCTGGGTGTTTGCGGTGCATACATCAGCACCAAGGTTTGGGATACCATCCCCGAAGAATATCAGATAATCATTCAGGAAGAGTTTAATGCAGGCGCAGAAGAGATGGTCAAGACCATTTCCGAGGGCGAGGCTGCTACCAGAAAACAGCTGGAAGAAGAGATGGGCATCACCTTCAACGAAGTTGACAGCGCAGCTTTCCAGGAGAAAGTAGCTCCTATCTACGATAACATGCCCGGTGTAACTCCCGGTCTGTACGATAGATTTAAGGAAATCATTGCTGAAATGCCCTGAGGCTTTTCCCAAGATACACCGTAGCTTAATTGCATTTTATGTGGAGGGGCTAAAACTCCTCCACATTTTTTGAGAGGGTCTTATACATGAAAAAATGTTTAAAAACACTTTTTGATAACTTTGAAATCATCTTTTCCGGCATTTTCATTATAATCACCACAGTTTTGGTACTCGTTAACGTATTCATGCGTTACTTCCTCCACAGCGGTATATATTGGGCCGTTGAGGTCACTACCAGCTGTTTTGTATGGAGCGTATTCCTCGGTGCTGCAGGTGCTTATCGCCGCAACATGCACATAGGCGTAGATATACTTGTAAACAAACTGCCCGATACTGTAAGAAATATAGTAAATATTATTGTTAAACTTATTCTTCTTGTCACCAATGGTTTTATTTTCTACCTCAGCATTGTCTTTGTAAAAAATTCGTATATAAAACCGACTCAAGTGCTTGGAATTTCCTCCGCTTGGGTTAGCAGCTCACTTATTGTAAGCTTCGGTTTAACCACTATATATTCTTTGGAAAATCTGTTCCTCAGCTTTAAAAGCTTAGCAGTCAAGAAGGAGGCGTAAGGAATGGCATTTGTACCTATAATCTTGGTTTTCGTACTCTATTTCTCCGGCATCCCAATCGCTTTCGCACTGCTGGGTTCATCTTTGTTCTACTTCGGAGTTATGAATACAGGTGCTGCACCTGATCTTATATTGCAGAAATTTATAACCAGTACTCAGTCTTTCCCTCTGCTGGCAATACCTTTCTTTATTATGGCAGGCTCTATAATGAACTATTCCGGTATCAGTGCCAAGCTCATGAGCTTTGCTGAAGTTTTGATGGGTCATAAGCCCGGTGGACTTGCTCAAGTTAATGTATTGCTCAGTATGCTTATGGGCGGTGTTTCCGGTTCTGCAAATGCTGACTGTGCAATGCAGTCAAAAATGCTTGTTCCCGAAATGGAGAAGAGAGGTTACTCAAAAGGCTTCGCCTCTGCAATAACCGCAGCTTCTTCAGCTGTAACTCCTGTTATCCCTCCCGGAATAAACCTTATCGTCTACGCACTTATAGCAGGTGTTAGCGTAGGTAAAATGTTCCTCGCCGGTTATGTACCCGGTATCATAATGGCAATAGCCCTCATGACAACTGTACATATCATCTCCAAAAAGCGTGGTTACGGCGCCGACAGGCCGGCTAAGGCCAGCGGTAAGGAGATTCTCAAGCAGGGACTTGATTCTCTGTGGGCTCTTCTTTTTCCCTTTGGCATTATCGCTCTTCTGAGACTGGGTGTAATTACTCCCTCTGAGACCGGTGCTGTCGCAGTTCTCTACTGTCTTATAGTCGGTGTATTCATATACCGCAAACTTAAATGGGGACATCTTCCCGTCATTTTGAAGGAAACAGTTGAAGGCACCGCAAGTGTTGTTCTCATTATTGTTGCTGCAAACGTTTTCGGATATTATATGACTTGGGAACGTATCCCTCAAATGCTTACTGAGTTGCTCCTCGGCATCACTCAGAACAAGTGGATAATGCTTCTCATAATAAACGTACTGCTTCTTATCCTTGGTATGTTCCTCGAGGGCGGTGCATGTATAATCATTCTGGCTCCTCTGCTCTGCCCTGTTGCTCAGCAGTTGGGCATAGACCTTGTACACTTCGGTCTTGTTTGCATTGTAAACATTATGATCGGTGGTTTGACACCTCCTTTCGGTTCTATGATGTTCACCACCTGCCAGATAACAGGCTGCGAGCTAAACGACTTTGTCAAGGAAGCTCTTCCCATGATGCTGGCACTTCTCATTGCATTGATAGTTATAACTTATTTACCCTGGCTGACTACTGTTATACCTAATCTGGTGTTCGGTGCTTAAGTTATCCATACATACGCAGACTAAGCAGCAGTTATATAAAGGCTTACTTTCCGGTAACTAAACCGGTAAACAAAAAAGACTTCGGAATTTTCGAATTTTCCGAAGTCTTTTTTTATATAATTTAATTCAATTAGTAAGTTACATCTTTAGGCATATAAATAGTTTACCAAACTCAACTTTATTACTGACTCCCCATCATGGGGCAGCTAAGTGTAAAATTTTAGAATTCCATCATGACTTTCAGCACTGGCTCGGGGCGTTTATGAGCCATATACATAGCCTCTTTAAACTCTTCAATGGGGTAACGCTGAGTAACCATTTTAGTGAGATCCATGCGTCCCTCATCAACTGCCTTACATACGAGCTCAAAATCCTCACGCCGATACATATTATAAGCCTTAAATTCAAGCTCATGAAGCTGATGCACACGATACGGGAATGCAAGTCCATCACGCATCAGTGCATGCTGAACAATGGTTCCCCCTCTTCTTGTTATATCGCAAGCCTGTACAAGTGTTGGTTCATCGCCGTATGCAAGAATAGTAACATCCGCTCCTACACCGTCGGTAAGCTCCATAACACGCTGGTGCAGATCTCCATTTTTGGAATTTATGGTGTATTCGCAACCCATTTCTCTAACCTTTTGCAGGTTAAAGTCTGAGATGTCAACCATAATTATCTTATTAGGATTATAGAGTTTGGCGCAGAGATAATCACCTACACCAATAGGTCCTGTACCGATAACCACAATATTAGTTTCAGACCCTATGTCAGTGTGTCGTACAGCATACATGCCATTTGCAACAGTCTCGATAAGCGCCCCCTGTTCAAAGATAAGGCTGTCGGGCAAAGCAACGACTGTCCGCTCTGGGGTTACTATGTACTCGCCCAGACCGCCGCTCCATCCACCGGAGCCCAAGACCTTTTTACTGGTGCAGAGATTATAAAGTCCGTGTTTGCAGTACCAACATTCACCGCATCCATACTGCGGTTCTACACATACTCTCTCACCAACTTTAACATTTTTTACATTCTCGCCCACTTCGACTACTATACCCGCAACTTCATGGCCGGAAACCAGTGGTGGAATACGGAAAGGATGCACACCAAGATATGCATGCACTTCTGAACCGCAAATACCGCAGGCATGAACTTGTATCTTTACATCGTCCGATTTTTCAATCTGAGGTTCGGGCAGGTCGTCACGAAAATAGGCAACCTCTACCTCTGGAATATATCCGCCTCTCACAATAATTCCTCCTTAAGCCCCGCCGGTGAGAATTCCTGGCAGGAATGTGGAAATAGGCTCTACATATGTTACAAGTAAAAGTGCCAAAATAGCCGCCAAAATCAGTGGCATTACAGCTGCACATATCTTTTTAAGCTTAATGTTAGCAATGCCACAACCAACATAGAGGTTGACACCGACAGGAGGAGTAACAAGGCCGATTGCCATGTTAAATACCATAATGCATCCCAGGTGGATAAGGTCTACTCCCAGGCTCTTTGCAACAGGAAGCAAGATAGGCAGAAGTATGTACATTGCAGAGTTTGCATCAATGAAGCAGCCAGCAATAAGCAGTATGACGTTCAGAATAAGCAGGAAGATTATCTTGTTTCCACCACTGAGGGAAATAAGAGCTGCGCTGGCCTTTCCTGCAATACCTGTAAGAGTCAAAACGTAAGCAAAGAGGCTGGCAGTTCCAACAATCAGCATAACAACTGCTGTTGCGGAAACACTCTCCTTTAAAAGCTCCCATACATCCTTAAATGTAATGGTACGATAAACAAAAAGTCCAATAATCAGGCCGTAAACCGCAGCTACGGCTGCAGCTTCAGTAGGAGTGAAGAAGCCTCCATAGATACCACCTAATATAATAACAGGCATCATAAGACCCCAAATAGCATCTTTAAATGCCGCCCATCGCTCTGCAGAAGAAGCCTTCGGGATAAGTTCAAGTTTCTTATTGCGGTAAACAATCATAGTAGCAAGTATCAGGAATGTACCCATGAGTATACCGGGAATAATTCCGGAGGCAAACAGAGAGCCTATGGAAACACTTGCAATAGAACCGTAAATAACAAAGGTAATTGACGGTGGGATTATTATACCTATTGCTCCTGCCGTAGATACAAGTGCAGCAGAATAGCTTTTATCGTATCCTACGTTTGTCATAGCAGGGATAAGAATAAGACCAAGAGCCGCAACAGTTGCTGGGCCGCTGCCGGATATTGCTGCAAAGAAGCAAGCAACAATAACAGTTACAAGTGCCATGCCTGTACGTCTGTGACCTACCATGGTACGACAGAAATTTATAAGCTTGGAGGATATACCGCTCCGCTCCATTATATTACCGCCAAGGATAAAGAAAGGTATAGCCAACAAGACAAATTTACTGGTTGATGCATAAAAGTTTGCAGTAACCGCAGATATAGGAAGTGATTCTGAAGCCAGCGTGGCGACACTGGAAAGACCCAAAGCTATTGCTATCGGGACATTTGCAAAAAGGAGCAGGAAAAATACGCCAAATAAAATTAGAGCTGTCATTTACTTTTACTCTCCTTTGCATCTTTAATTTTTCCAAAGGCCAACTGGATAAAACGTATACAAAGTATAGCGCCGCCTATCGGGAGCCAAATACCGAACAGCCATTCAGGCCATGACATTCCCACAGTTTTAAGTTGATTTACATACTCATTTTGTACCATAAAAATGCCGAAATACACAATTATTGCAGAAAAAGCGGCTCCAAGCAGATCTCCAATAAAAGCAACAATGCGTTGTGCTTTATGTGGGAGCATATCAGTAATAAGGCTCAGGCCCAAATGTGCGCCTCGCTTTGCTGCGGTAGCTGCACCTACTATACTTAATATCATCAATCCGCATGTGGTCAGCTCTTCCACAAAAGGCATGGATGCATTAAATAGCTTTCTGGCCACTACATTGACAAATGTTAAGATCAGCATTACCAACAGAACAGCTGCGCAAAAGTGATCTTCAAAATCTTTCAATATTTTTTTCATCTAATTCACCTTCGTGGAATTTTGATTACAGGGGGCATTTTCTGCCCCCCTGTCCTGTTTAATTATTTTACACCGAATGCTGTGCAGGCTTCCGCACCATAAATGCCTTTATACTCTTCAATAAGATCTGCTATTACTGCACGCCATTCTTCTACATCTTCTTCGGTGAAGTAGTAGAATTCACAGCCGTTCTTATCAATGCACTCCTGAATAAGTGCAGCCTCATTATCAACAATCTGCTTGTTGACTTCCTTGCATGCATCTTCAACACACTCACGGATGAGCTGCTGTGTATCTGCATTTAGAGCCTCAAACTTTTCCTTGTTTGCCATAAATGTGAATGCTTCATAAGTGTGACGGCTCACAGAGAAGTAGTGCTGAACTTCCTGAATATTATTGGAGTAGCAGGTAGAAATGGAGTTATCATGGCCATCCACAGTGCCCTGCTGGAGAGCAGAGAACACCTCGGACCAGCTCATTGCCTGAGGAGATGCACCGTATGCTTTGTAGAACTCCATGAAGAAGTCACCACCGGGAATACGAATCTTCATGCCTTTCAGATCAGAGGGAGACTTGATTGCGTGTTTGCTGGAGGTCATAAGTTTGAATCCGTTATGAACAGCACCCAGATAGGTAAGCCCGCGCTCACCCAGAATTTTGTCCATATACTCTCCACCGGTGCCGAAAAAGATGTCTTCTGCGTTCTGGTAATCTGTGAAGAGCCAAGGCAGAGTAGCAACCATAGCAGAGTTATCCAGACTGGAAATGATACTGGTGGAGTGGCAGTCCATATCAACAGTGCCGTCCAGTAGAAGTTCAAGGCCTTTCTGCATGTTACCGGAAGCAAGCTGGTCATTGTTGAAAACAGTGATGTTTACTCTGCCGCCGGAACGCTCAGAAACCAGTTCTGCAATGCGCTTTGCAGCAGCGGTATCGTTTGCAGTGTCAGTACCGTTGCAACTAAGTCTCAGATCAACTTTGTCGTACTTGTCAAACTCACTGGCTTGTGCAGGGTCTTCCGTTTTGCTTTCACCGCAGGCGCAAAGTGATAGCACCATAGCTGCAAGCAGAATGATTGTAACTACTTTTTTCATTGTTATTCTCCTTTTATTTTTTATACCGCATTACATAAGCCCTTTAGCTTGTGTAACGATATTTCCTACTGTAATACCATTTATAGCGAGAAGACGTTCATAAGGAGCGGACATACCGAACTGATCCTGGATACCTATGCGGCGCACTATGCCACGCCCCGCTTCTGATACACGCTCGCACACTGCACTACCAAGACCATTTATAATACTGTGGTCTTCAACGGCAATTATCTTGCCAATATCATTTATGCATGCATCAACAGCTTCATTATCCAAAGGCTTTATAGTGTGCATATCAAGCACCCTTGCCTCTATTCCATCTTCTGCCAGTTGATTTGCAGCCTCTATGGCAAGGCGAACAGTATCTCCGTTTGCAATAATAGCTACATCTTTACCATCACGAAGTTTTACAGCTTTGCCTATAACGAACTCCTGATCTTCGTCATATATTACCGGCACAGCATCTCTTGTAAAACGGAGAAACATCGGCCCATATGTTTCGGCGGCAGCTTTCACAAGCTTTCTTGCAGAAACATAATCGGCAGGCATTATAACAGTCATGTTAGGAATGGTACGGAGTATTCCCATGTCCTCTATTGCCTGGTGGCTTGCTCCGTCGTTTGCAGGAGTAACACCGCCGTGGGAACATGCGAATTTAACATTTAGATTGGGATAGCATACTTCCTGACGTATCTGCTCGCACATACGCATAGATCCGAAAACCGCATAAGTAACAACAAAAGGAATCTTTCCTGTGGTAGCAAGACCTGCTGCAATACCAGCACCGTTTTGCTCTGCTATACCAACGTTAATATACTGCTCTGGCAGAGATGATGAGAATTTTCCGGTCTTGCAGGATTTACCAATATCTATATCAACCACTACGATGTCGGAATTTTCTTTTCCCAACTTCGCTATTTCATCGCCAAAGCCATCACGGGTGGGGATAAGTTTTCCTTTTTCCATAATTAGATTCTCCCTTCCAGCTGTGCCATAGCGTCTACATACTGCTCATCATTTGGGGCAGCACCATGCCATGAAAGACTGTTCTCCATAAAGTCAACTCCCTTACCCTTAATGGTTTTGGCATTTATAAATTTTGGTTTTCCGTTCTTGGATGCCCTTATCTTGTCAAAGGTATCAAGAATCTCTTCCATATTATGACCATCTATATCATAGGTGTCAAACCCGAAAGCCTCTGCTTTCTTGCTCATGTTTAAAGGTGGCATAATAACATCGCATGGTCCGTCAAGCTGGAGACCGTTATTATCCAGTATGAGCGCAAAATTATCAAGCTTGTACTTATGTGCGGCCATCATGGCTTCCCAAATGATGCCCTCGTCCATTTCACCGTCGCCTGCAATAGTGAACACACGGAAATCCTTACCTGAAAGTTTTGCACCCAGAGCCATGCCTACCGAGCAGGAAACACCCTGGCCCAAAGAGCCAGTGGATATATCAATGCCCGGGCATTTTTTCATATCCGGATGTCCCTGAAGAATAGACCCTTCCTTTCTCAGAGTGTGGAGATTTTCCTCTGGGAAATATCCCAGATGCCCAAGAGCCGCATACTGTATGGGGCATGCATGACCCTTAGAAAGTACGAAGCGGTCTCTGTCCTCCCACTTCGGTTCATTAGGTCGAATATTCATCTCCGAAAAGTATAGAGCCGTAATAATTTCAGCTGCAGAAAAGGCCCCACCGGGATGTCCGGACTGCGCTTCATATATCATCGTAAGCGCAGTTTTCCGCAACTCATAAGCTTTTTTCTTTAACTCCTCTATTTTACCGTCAGTCAAAGGGATGCCTCCTCGCATAAAAGTTTAATAGCGTTCCGTTATTGTTCAATGTTCAACATTGAACCCTTGTAATGCTCATATTAGACGTAAAAAAGCACTATGTCAAACACTTTTTGGCATAGTGCACTTTTTTCGTCAGGTATTCACAAATTATATGAGTCTTTCCAGTAATAATAACCAAAGTCCAAAGCCTCATCAAGATTACTGCCCTCTTTTTTCTCGACAGCATCCAAATGCAATCTATGGGCTTTTACCAGATATTCTCTGTCGTTTGCGGCATATATTTTTTTCACCGTACGGTACCTGGATTCATATGTTATATTCAGCAAAAATTCATTAAGCATAACTATCATGGAGTTATGGGTTGCTTTTGCCATAAGGCTGTGGAATTCCATATCCTTGTTCGTAATATCGTTAATATCATAGTTCTCTTCCATAATAGCAGCTACTAACTCACGATATCCTTTTTCCAACTGCTCTTCGTCTTCAGCTGAGATGCCATGCTGTACCAAATATTTGGAAAGGCCAAAGTCTATAACTTGGCGTAGGTCTACCACGTCTTTTGCAGCTGCATCTCTACGAAGAAGTATTGAATATAGCATGGGATTCAGAGCCTGTGGACTTATTCCGTCACAGACAAATGTCCCCTCCGGTCTTTTTACTTCTATAACACCGTATGAGCGCAGTGTCTGCAACGCAGAGCGCAGCGAATTTCTACTGACTCCGAAGGTATCTATAAGTTCTAATTCTGTCGGTAACTTATCTCCGGGTTTAAGTTCTCCGGTCATAATCGAGTCGGTAATTTTATTTATTACCTGTTGTACAACTGACTCCCTATTGACCGGTCCACCCAATCGGCCTTTGGTTTTCATTGTTTAATCTCCTCATTTTCTAAAAAATTACCGGTTTTATATAAATTTATTATACATCACAGAGTAAAACTTTTCCATCTATTTTATAATTCTTTAATCTAATACTTCAATCGCACATAAATTTATGCTTAACAAAACTCAAATTGTTTCATATTCACTCGACGCAACATATAACATAAAGGAGTCTCTCGGTTTTTTCAAATCCAATCCTGTTAATTTTTTTATTTGTTCAATACGATAATAAATTGTATTTCTGTGTACATAAGCAAGTTCCGCAATTTTTTCTATACAGCCGTCATTTTCAAAATAAAGTTTGAGTGTCTCAATGAAAATCCTTTTGTTCTCCTGCGTACACCGTGAAAATATCTGATTCCGCAGACCTTCACGGACCTCCCGAGAAATACTCTGCAGTATCATCTCCGGGGACGGCTCGTTATAAAGCACAATGCGTTTGCTTTTCATTTTCATTGCAACACTACACGCCGTTTTTGCCTGTTGATAGCACTGGCGAATCTGTTTATCAGAGTATGATACAGATGATATTCCACAGCGCATACTCATGCCACTGAAACGGTAAACTCCGTCCATGAGACATTTTATCATTTCCGCAGTTTTCTCCGGATCTTCAGAGTGTAAAATTAAAACTGTGCGTCCATGTATCTGCAAGTTCAGAGAGTTCGTTGATTTTTCAAGTTCTCGTCGTATATATCTATTTGTTTCAGCCAGGCGCAGCTCCTCCCCAGAATTGCCATTCATACACTCCAAAACCGCTATGACTCTTGGCTGTGAAAGCTCTATTCCCAGTACGCAATCACCTGATGGCATATTTTCTGCCTCCTCATCAGAAGCATAAAGCCAACGCTCGGCAAAAACATTTCTTGCATTTTCCATAACGGCTTCCCGCTCCTGCTGTCGATGATTCTGGAGCATTATTTCCGTCATTTTCTTTATGACCGTTCCTAAAGGTGACACCTCTTCCGGCTTTCCGGTTATGCCTATAACGCCTACCGTCTCTCCATCCATAATAACCGGAAGATTTATTCCCTCTCTGGCTCCGCCTATACAATCAGTATCATATACTGTCAGTTTGTCTAAGCCCTCACTCACAAGTTTTTTTGCGCCTTCATGTATTTTGCCTATTCTGTTCTTATCAGTACTTGCAATTATTTTTCCGTCAGGGGCGATAACATTTATGTCTCTTCCTGTCACTTTTTTCAGTTCTTTCGCTATCTGACTGGCATTTTTTTCAGAGATAATCATTTTATCTCTCCTGTCTTTGTAACTTTTACAGTATACCGTGTTCATTTTTGTAACATATACAATAATAACTCATATATATTTGATAATCAAGGACATACAAAAATATTAGCGCCACTCGGCAGAAAGGAAAACATATGAAAATTGTAATACTCGACGGATATACTGAAAATCCCGGCGATTTAAGTTGGGATGCTCTCAGAAGCTTCGGACATCTAGCAGTATATAACCGCACCCCCTATGATGTAAATGAGATTGTCCGCAGAATAGGTGATGCAGAAATAGTCCTCACAAACAAAACACCCTTAAACGCCGAAGTTTTCCAACGTTGCCACAATATAAAGCTCGTATCGGTGCTTGCTACCGGGTTTAACGTTGTAGACTGTACCAAAGCTGCAGAACTTGGTATACCTGTTTCAAATGTTCCGGCTTACGGCACTGACTCAGTAGCGCAGTTTGCCATTGCTCTGCTGTTGGAAATTTGCCATCATGTAGCACATCACTCCGATGCAGTACATGATGGACGTTGGGAAAGTAATCCGGATTGGTGTTTCTGGGATTATCCTCTTATTGAGTTGTCCGGAAAAACCTTAGGTATAATAGGCTTCGGACGTATAGGTCAGGCCACCGCAAGAATAGCCAAAGCAATGGGAATGAAAGTTATAGCTTTCAGCCGCACTCAGCGTGAAAACGCAAGATCTCTTGCAGACTATGTGGACTTGGATACCCTCATTGCAAGCTCTGATGTAATTGCTTTGCACTGTCCTCTCTTCCCTGAAACTGAGGGTATAATCAATAAGGAAAATATAGCAAAAATGAAAGACGGTGTAATAATTATAAATAACAGTCGTGGTCAGCTCATTGTGGAACAAGATCTGGCAGATGCACTCAACAGCGGCAAAGTATTTGCGGCCGGTCTGGATGTTGTATCTACCGAGCCTATTCGTGGAGATAATCCCCTGCTCAGCGCTAAAAACTGTCTCATTACTCCGCATATAAGTTGGGCTCCCAAAGAAAGCCGTCAGCGTATAATGGACACAACTGAGGAAAATATTCGCGCATTTATGGATGGCAATCCAATAAATGTAGTAAACGAGCTTTAAGTAATAATGATGAAAAAATGTCTTGTAGTCTCAGATTCCTTTAAAGGAACTCTATCCAGTACCGAAATATGTAATATTGCAAAAGATGTTTTTGCACAGCGCTACCCGCAGTGTGAACTAGTCTGTATTCCAATGGCGGACGGCGGTGAAGGTACAGTAGATTGCTTTATTTCTGCAATGAATGCACATCCCATATATCTCACCGTCCAAGGACCATATGGTAATGATACGGAAGTATACTATGCCAGATATGACAACTGTGCCATAATAGAAATGGCATCTGCCGCAGGACTTCCGGCCGTAGGAGGTAGGAAAAATCCTGCTCTCACCAACACCTACGGAGTAGGTCAAATTATTGCTCACGCCATAGCTTCCGGTTGCAGAGAGATTCTTTTGGGTCTTGGCGGTAGTGCCACCAATGACGGCGGATGCGGATGCGCAGCAGCACTTGGTACAATTTTTTCTGATAAAAACGGAACCGCCTTTGTACCTGTGGGAAAAACGCTCAATCAAATTTACCACATAGACTGTTCTAAAACTAAAAGCTTACTAAAAGATGTACATATCCGTATCATGTCCGATGTTACAAACCCATTATTCGGCAAAACCGGAGCTGCATATGTTTTTGCGCCCCAAAAAGGCGCTGATGCAGAAATGGTGCAAATGTTGGATGACGGTCTTAAACATCTCTCAAAAATCATAGAATCTGAACTCTCTGTTTCCGTTGCCAACATTCCCGGTGCGGGAGCCGCAGGCGGTATGGGGGCAGGCTGCATAGCCTTTTTGGGTGGTAGTATCTCACCCGGTGTAGATGCCATCTTAGATATCACTGGTTTTGATAAGGCACTTGAAGGTGCCGATCTTGTAATAAGCGGTGAAGGAAGAGTTGACTCCCAGAGTGCTCATGGTAAACTGATTTCCGGTGTAGCCGCCAGAACAAAGCAGCACGATGTACCGCTTATAGTAATAGCCGGTTGTATAGATCAGGGGGCTGATATACTTTACAGTATGGGTGTAACCGCCATGTTCACTACCAATCGGTCATGCCTTCCATTTGAAAATCTCAAAGTCCGTGCAGGTGCAGATTATAAAGCTGTATTAAAAGATGTTTTGCACACAGTTGATCTGCATATGTAAGGCCATCTATTCTGATTTACACCGGTATATGGTATTTTATAATAGTAGATAAAGTCAAAAGGGCCTGTTGCAAAATAGGCCCACGAAAAAAGACGAGTAAGTTTCCCCGAA
>SAMEA104404097__coassemble_448_pt1 | contig 41578 bp, 34 predicted proteins | sample SAMEA104404097__metabat2_high_PE_037 | metagenome-assembled genome bin SAMEA104404097 (sample SAMEA104404097) | Balaenoptera acutorostrata | reverse complement strand
CCTTGAAATGTTTAAATCTTTTAGGGGCTAATTAGTACATTCCGCCCATGTCGGGTGCAGGAGCTGCGGGAGCTGCCTTTTCAGGAAGGTCAGCTACGAGGCTCTCGGTAGTGAGAACCATGGAAGCTACGGAAGCAGCGTTCTCCATTGCGCAACGGCATACCTTGGTAGGATCAACGATACCCATGGAGATCATGTCACCGTACTGATCGTTTGCAGCATCAAAGCCGTAGTTTACCTCAGTGCTGTTTGCAACATTGTTGTAGATAACAGCGCCTTCCAGACCTGCGTTAGCAGCGATCTGCATGATAGGAGCTCTGAGAGCCTTTGCAATGATGGAAGCACCGGTCTTTTCGTCACCCTCAAGAGTGGAGACAAGCTTCTCGGCTGCCTTGGATGCGATAACGTAAGCAGTACCGCCGCCGGCTACAATGCCTTCTGCGACAGCTGCACGAGTTGCATTCAGAGCATCTTCTATACGCAGTTTCTTTTCTTTCATCTCAGTCTCAGTTGCAGCACCGACCTTGATAACAGCTACGCCGCCGGAGAGCTTTGCAAGGCGCTCCTGAAGCTTCTCTTTATCGTAATCGGAAGTGCATTCGTCAATCTGACGCTGAATCTGAGCGGTACGAGCCTTGATTTCATTGCTGTCACCGAAGCCGTCAACAATAACGGTGTTCTCCTTGGTGACCTTGACCTGATGAGCACGACCAAGCATTTCGATGGTGGTGTCTTTCAGCTCCATGCCCAGATCGGAGGAAACAACCTGACCACCGGTGAGGGTTGCGATATCCTGAAGCATTTCCTTACGTCTGTCGCCAAAGCCGGGAGCCTTGACGCATACGCAGGTGAAGGTGCCACGGAGCTTGTTGAGAACGATAGTTGCAAGAGCTTCGCCCTCTACGTCCTCAGCAATGATGAGGAGCTTTCTGCCACCCTGAACAATCTGCTCAAGCAGAGGCAGGATTTCCTGAATGTTGGAGATCTTCTTATCGGTGATAAGAATGAGAGCGTCATCAAGAACAGCTTCCATCTTATCAGTATCAGTTACCATGTAGGGGGACAGGTAGCCACGGTCAAACTGCATACCTTCAACAACATCGCTGTAAGTATCAGCAGTCTTGCTTTCCTCAATGGTGATAACACCGTTCTGGCTTACCTTCTCCATTGCCTCTGCTATGAGGTTACCGATAACTTCGTCACCGGAAGAGATAGTACCTACACGGGCAATATCATGTGAGCAGGAGACAGGCTGAGAAGCGGCCTTAACAGCATCAACAGCGGCCTGAGTTGCCTTTTTGATACCCTTGTTAACAGTGATGGGGTTTGCACCTGCTGCCAGGTTCTTCAGACCCTCGCTGATCATGGCCTGAGCCAGAACAGTTGCGGAAGTTGTACCGTCACCGGCAACATCGTTGGTCTTGGTGGAAACTTCCTTGATGAGCTGTGCGCCCATGTTCTCGAAAGCATCTTCAAGCTCGATTTCCTTTGCAATGGTAACACCGTCATTGGTGATCAGGGGAGAGCCGAACTTCTTATCCAGAACAACATTTCTGCCCTTAGGTCCAAGAGTGATCTTTACTGTATCGGTGAGCTGGTTTACGCCACGCTCAAGAGCTTTTCTTGCCTCTTCACCGTAAATTATCTGTTTAGCCATTATAATTAGCCTCCTTAATTACTCAATAACTGCCAGAATATCAGACTGACGGACGATAGTGTACTCAACATCATCAAGTTTTACCTTGCTGCCGCTGTACTTGCCAACCAGAACACTCTGTCCTGCCTTAACTATCATCTCTACCTCGTTACCCTCAACCATTCCGCCGGGGCCGACCTCAACAACTTCGTAAACTTCGGGCTTCTCCTGAGCGGAAGCGGTCAGAAATATGCCGGAGGAAGTGCGTTCCTCAGCCTCATTCTGTTTGAGAACGACTCTGTCAGCCAAAGGTCTAAGTTTCATAATATATATGCCTCCTAAATTTGTTTACAAAATTCAACACCGTTAGCACTCTATATCTATGAGTGCTAACGGTGCTAATAATACCACATTATTTTTAAATTTCAAGCCCCCTAAATGAAAATCCGGGGGAAAATTTATTAAATTTTTGTTACAAAGTTGAGCTTAAGAGGCAAAAGGGGCTTAAAGTACAGCTGCGGCACTCATTTCCTCGGGTTTTACCTCGTCAAAAAAGTGCATACCCTGAGGGACAATAAGCTTCATTGCGTTGTGTACAAGCTTCATGTGAGCAACTTTTGACAGCATAGGCTCGCCGTCAAAGTTTACAATGCTCTCTTTGTCAAACTCAATTTCCAGTTCATCAGTGCGAAGATGGGTGACGTACTGCTTGAAATCATCAGCCTGACCGGCAGCAAATTTTTTAATCAGAGTGGCAAATGTTAATAGACTTACTTTTTTTATTACAAGAACGTCCATGATGCCGTCATCAGGTCTTGCAGTAGGGCAGGGGTGGAAACCGCCGCCGTAATAGCTGCCGTTGCAGGCGCAGATGAGAGTATGCTTGCCATCAGCTTCAAAGCCCTTTGAGCTGACTTTCATGTTCTCTGCGATACCTTTAAACATTTCAACGATTGAAGACAGCACATAACCTGCTGCACCGCCGAAGAAAGGAATCTTTGCATATTTATGTACACTGGTACCGATTCTTGCATCTATACCAACAGAGCAGATATTGGTGCTGTAACGACCGTTGCAGCTTATAAGGTCAATGGGAGTTTCCCAACCCTCTACAAGTGCGTCAAGGTCTCTGTATAACTGCTGCTCTTCACCGAACATACGGCAGAAATCGTTACCGGTGCCAACAGGGAAGGGGCAGACTGCTACATTGTCCTTTAATGCTGCGCCGCAGGCACATTCACCGAATGTACCGTCACCGCCGCAGGCGTACACACGCATAGGCTCGCCGGAGGCGGCTTCATGTTTTACCTTTTCTGTGGCATCCATTGGAGCTTTGGTTATATATATCTCATACTCACCATCATGTCTTTTGAAAACATCTTCAACTTTTTCCCTTATCTCGGCTGTATGGTTCTTACCGCCTGCTATGGGATTGACTATAAACAGGTGCTTCATATATCTTCCTCCAAATCTCTCTCTTTACTTCTTGTTAAAATACATGAACAAGTCACACTTAATCATACCATTATATAGCTTACGCTTTTTATCAGCCTGCTTACCGAAGCTACGCTCAAACTCGGTGTGAGAGGAGAGCAGGTAAAGCTGCCAGTTCTCCAGCCCACGGTATATCTGACCGAAACCACGGTAAAGGGTCTCAGCCTCCTGCTTTTCCATAATTCTTTCGCCGTAGGGGGGATTGGTGACAATTACGCCACGCTCAGTTACTCTGTTGAATTTCATTGCATCGGCAACTTCGAAGTGAACTATATCGGAAACGCCTGCTCTTTCGGCGTTCTCTCGGGCGATTGCTATGGCGTTGGGGTCAATATCGGAACCTGCTATATGATAATCACCGTTAAACTCACGGCTTCTGGCTTCGTCCTTTACATTGTCCCAGACTTTCTTGTCAAAATTCTTCCAGTCCATTGCTGCAAAGCTGCGGTATAGACCGGGAGCTCTGTTTTTTGCAATCAGAGCGGCTTCTATTGGAATAGTACCACTGCCGCAGAAGGGGTCACAGAAATCACCCTTGCCTCTGTACCGGGAAAGGTTAACCATTGCAGCGGCCATAGTTTCCTTTAAAGGTGCTGCGTTATGTGCGGGACGGTATCCTCTTTTGTGAAGACCTGCACCGGTAGTATCAATGCAAAGGGAAACCTGATCCTTCATTATGGAAAACTGAATCTGATACAGTGCACCTGTCTCCTGGAACCACTGAATGTGATATTTGCTTTTGAGACGCTCAACAACTGCCTTTTTAATGATACTCTGGCAGTCGGAAACGGAGAAGAGCTTGGAATTTAAGGAATGACCTTTAACGGGGAATGCACCGTCTTTGGGAATGAACAATTCCCATGGCAGAGCCTTAGTTCCCTGGAAAAGCTCCTCAAAACTGAGAGCCTGAAATTTACCAACTTCAATAAGAACTCTCTCGCCTATACGAAGGCATACATTTGCCTTGGCAATATCTTCAATACCACCGGTAAAATATACACGCCCGTTTTCAGCTGCTACATCATTTAAACCAAGTCTTCTCAGCTCATCGGATATAGGTCCTTCAAGTCCGAGAAGGCATGGTACGCAAAGTTTATATTCCATAATTTTATATACTCCATATGTGAATTTATTTTTTGAACAAACATTACAATAATACAACAAAATATCTGACTTGTAAATGAAATAACACAATTTTTTCAAACTGTTAAAAAAGTTCCGAATATATTAGCTTTTTAACAATGCGCAAGACTGAGATATAAATTATATCTCGTATTTCACCAATTATAGCATGACTGCGCTGCACGACTGTACTATGTAAACAAAAAATGTTCTAAAAAGCTATTGAAATTTTCCAGATATAGTGTTATATTAACTATGGTCATAATTTGTTCATTTTTCCGGGAGGCTTAGTTAATGGCAATCGAGCGACAAAAATTCCTTGAAATTCTCAGGGACTCTTACACAGCATATTACAATATAGTGGATATGGATGCGCCCGATGACATTCCTCTTGTTTTTAGAGCTGATTACTTCTCAAGAGCAGAAAAATATTGGCTTGAAAAGAAAAATGTAATCTGGGGAAATGAGACAAATGAATACGCCTACATATTTTCTGCACCCGATTTTTCTAAAGAACTTATTGAAAAATGCACTGATTTTGCTCTCAAAGACGGTCTTCCCAGAGTTAAGCCTCACAAAGAGCATCAGTATACTAACGTGAAAGTCGTTTTCATTGCTGACAGACTGAATGAAAAAGAAGTTAAGCCCATGACGAAGAAAGAGTTTTCAAAGAGCTACAAGTTCTCTCTTCATGGATTTACAAATCTCCTTTCAGGTGCTGTCGATCTGGAAACTCAGCAGACCTACACTAACCGTGCCGGACACAGTCTGGAACCTTTCTTTAAGAAGCTATTTGCCGCCAGGGAGGAGAAGACCTGACGCAAATGCTAATATTAAAACATTTTTTATTTAAGGAGTGAAAAGTGTGAGCGCAATTCTTATTCTTGTTATCGCATTGGCTCTGCTTGCCCTCGGCTATGTATTTTACGGTAGCTGGCTTGCAAAGCAGTGGGGTGTAGATCCCACACGTGAAACCCCGGCACACACCAGTTACGACGGTAAGGACTTCGTTCCTGCTAACCCCGCTGTTCTGATGGGCCACCATTTCTCTTCCATCGCTGGCGCAGGCCCCATTAACGGACCTATCCTGGCTTCTGTCTTCGGCTGGGTTCCTGTTTTCCTGTGGGTCGTCATCGGTGGTATCTTCTTTGGTGCTGTTCATGACTTCGGTGCTCTGTTTGCCTCTATTCGCCACAATGGTGGTTCCATTGGTGAAGTTATTAAGGCTAACATGGGTGTTCGTTCTCAGAGACTGTTCACCATCTTTGCACTGCTTGTTCTGATTCTCGTTATCGCTTCCTTCACTGCTGTTGTTGCAGGTACCTTTATGTCCGAAGGCCCCGTACTCAGCTTTGGTCGTGAAAATGTTTCCGAGCATGCATCCACAGCAACTACTTCTCTGTTGTTCATTGCTATTGCTTTCGTCTTTGGTTTCTTCGTTTACAGAAAGAACGCAAAGATCGGACCTGCTACCATCATTGGTATCATTGGCATCATCGCTATCGTTGCTATCGGCCTGAACGTCGGTGTCAACCTCAGCCGTACCTTCTGGGTTGGCTTCATTGCAGTTTACGTTATGGTTGCATCTCTGCTTCCTGTCTGGATGCTGCTCCAGCCTCGTGACTACCTGAGCTCCTTCCTGCTCTACGGTATGATGATTATCGCTGTTGTCGGTATCATCGGCTCCAACATGAAGGTTGTTCTTCCTGCATTTACTTCCTTCAACCCCTCCGCAGGTCAGTACCTGTTCCCCACTCTGTTCATCACCGTTGCTTGCGGCGCAGTTTCCGGTTTCCACTCTCTGATCGGTTCCGGTACTACTTCCAAGCAGCTTGATTCTGAGAAAGATGCTAAGGTCATCGGTTACGGCGCAATGATCGTCGAGTCCGCTCTGGCTATCATCTCCCTGATTGCTGTTGGTATCGTATTCAACAAGGTTGACGCAGGCGGCGGCGACGTCTTCAAGCTCTCCGCACCTCCTACCATCTTCGCTGGTGGTATTGCTACTGCTGTTGCTACCATGTTTGGTGGTGTTGCAGATGCTTCCAACCCCGTATACGACACTGTTTACACTCTGCTGACTCTGGCAGTTTCCGTCTTTGCTCTGACCTCTCTTGACTCCGGTACTCGTCTTGCACGTTACATGTTCGCCGAGCTGTTCATCAAGGAAGGTGAAAAGCCCGAGGACATCAAGGGTGTTCGTGGCTTCTTTGCAAAGCCCTTCGTTTCTACTCTTATCATGGTAGTCGTCGGCTGCGGCATGGGCTTCCTTGGTCTGAACCAGATCTGGGGCGTGTTCGGTGCTGCTAACCAGCTGCTTGCTGGTATTGCAATGCTGGCTGTTGCTGCATGGCTCTCTAACATTGGTAAGAACAACAAGATGTTCTATGTACCTATGACCTTCATGCTCATTGCTACCGGTACTTCTCTTGTAATGACCATAATCGATAAGATTAAGGCTGTTGCTGCTGGTGCTGCTGCTTGGGGCGACTGGTTCCAGATGCTTTGGTCTGTTGGCCTTATCGTTCTTGCTGCTGTCCTTGTTGTTGAGGGTATACAGGTTCTTGCTAAGGGCAAGAAAGAGGAAGCAAAGGCTTAATTTAGCCTAAGTTTTCACAAAAGTTACATACTTCAGGGGTGCGTTTCGACGCACCCCTTTTCTATTATTTGGCGTTAGAGCGTTATGCTTTAGCGCTTTTATTTTTATTTTCTATGTGTTATAATTTTATAAAAATATTATAATTACACGAGGTAATTTTATGGATTTCTATTGTGAATATAAAACTAAACTTCGCTCCGCAGATGAGGCAGTTAAAATAGTAAAAGACGGCGACTGGGTTGACTATTCTTCTAATGTTGCTTTCCCTAAAAAGCTTGATGAAGCTCTGGCAAAGAGAAGAGACGAGCTTCACAATGTTAAGGTGAGAGGTAACCTGACTATGGGCCCTATTCAGGTCATTGAATGCGACCCTGCCTTGGAGCACTTCGTTTATAATACGTGGCATTGTTCAGGCTATGAGAGAAAAATGTGCGACCAGGGTAGAGCGTTCTTTACTCCTATGGTTTTCAGAAATATTCCTTGGTACTATAAAAATTTTGTTAATGTTAATGTTGCAATGATAAGTGTAACACCTATGGATAAGCACGGTTATTTTAATCTGTCAGGAGCTACCGGAGTTTCAAGAGCAATTATCGAAAAGGCAGATAGAGTTATTGTTGAAGTGAATGAGGCTTTGCCCAGAGTGAGAGGTGGAGAGGGTGAGCTTGTTCACATTTCAGAGGTGGATTATGTTGTGGAGGCAGGTTACATTGAGCCGTTTTCACCTCCTATGCTTCCGCCCAATCAGGATGATATAAAAATAGCTGAATTTATACTTCCTCATATATCAGACGGAACTACTATTCAGCTTGGTATCGGCGGAACTCCCAACGCATTGGGTGCTTTGATTGCCGAATCTGATTTAAAGGATTTGGGTATGCACACTGAACTTTGCTCTGACGGCTTTATGGCTATGGCAAAGGCAGGCAAGCTCACCAACCGCAAGAAGAATTTTCATAATGGAAAGGGCGTTCTTGGACTTGCAGTTGGTACAAGAGATTTTTATGATTGGGTTGATGATAACCCATCTCTCGCTGCGTATCCTATGAGCTATGTGAATGACCCAAATGTTATTGCCCAAAATGATAATCTTATTTCTATTAACGGCTGCCTGAATGTTGATTTATACGGTCAGGTTTCTTCTGAAACCTCAGGACTGAGACAGATCAGCGGCACAGGCGGTCAGCTCGATTTTGTAACTGGTGCAACAATGTCCAAAGGCGGTAAATCATTCCTTTGTATGAGTTCTACATTTACCGATAAAAAGGGACAGCTCCATTCCAGAATTGTTCCACATTTTAATGGAGACATTATTACAACACCCAGAAGTCAGAGCTATTATATAGTGACTGAGTTTGGTTGCGTAAATCTTGCAGGTATGAGTTCGTGGGAGAGAGCCGAGAAACTCATATCCATTGCTCACCCTGAGTTTAGAGATGAGCTTATAAAAAATGCGGAAGAACAGCGTATCTGGCTTCCGTCAAATAAAAGGTAAATTATGTATATAGATAATATTTTGCATGAAGGCGGCGCAAGCGGCAGAGAAGAAAAAGAAATGCGCTGCTATGAGTTTTTGAATAAGCTTGATATTAAGTATTCCAGAGTTGACCATGACAGAGCAGACACTATTACTGCCTGTGAAGAGGTGGAAATAGTTCTGGGAGCTAAAATCTGCAAAAATCTTTTCCTCACAAATAGACAGCAGACTGAGTTTTATCTTCTTCTTATGCCGGGTGAAAAGCCGTTTTTCACAAAACTCCTTTCAAAGCAGATTGGCAAAGCAAGACTGAGCTTTGCATCTCCTGAGCATATGGAAAGCCTGCTCAATATTACTCCCGGTTCTGTTAGCGTGCTTGGACTTATGAATGATAAGGAGAAAAAGGTTCATTTACTGATTGACCGAGATTTACTTAATGACGAGTATTTCGGCTGTCATCCCTGCCTTAATACATCAACTCTCAAATTCAAAACAAAGGATTTAATTGAAAAAATCCTGCCTGCTCTTTCACACAAGCCACGATATGTAGACTTGCCTTGGGAAAGACCGGAAGAGTAAAAAAGCCGGCGTGACTAAAATCACGCCGACTTTTTATATGCGTAGAAGTTCGTTCCAGCGAGGGTCAGAGGACATATATTTGAAAGAGTCGTCAATTTTAAAACTGTAAATAATACTCGTACGCATTTGTTCAATGGATTCTGCCGTTGGCACTTTTAATTCTATGTGAGAAAACAGGGGAGCAGCGGTGTAGCTGTATATGCTTTCCAAGCCATTCAACATCCTATCTACACAGTAAACAGTTTTGTCCTTGTCTTGCAAAAATTGTGCCATAGCCAAATCCGCAGCGATAACACTGAACTCTCCCATTTGAAACAGTTCTGCAAGGACTTTCTTCTTTTCGGTATAATATTTTGCAAGCTCAATATCTTGTTCCTTGCATTTTAAATTAAATAAATTATCGAAAACTAAGCAAAGAATTTGATATGAAGAGATAAGAATTTCCTCATATTCCTTGCAAGCCTTTTCCGTTTCGCCGCTTCGCTCGTAAAGTATTGCTTGCTTTCTTTTTCGTTCAGGACTTTGCATAGAGAAAAAGCTGAGATATTCTTCTGCCTTTTCGTATTGTTCATTTCTGAGACAGTAGTTATACAGAGAATCAGCCGCTATCGTTCTCATGCTTTCGTCATTGCTTTTTAAGAGCCTTTTGTAGCAGCTTAAAATAAAGGAGTCGTATTTTTCACTGTCGGGTATCTGGAGAATGAGACGTTTTGAATCCAGTGTGACAGCAAGGTTATAGATTAGCTTTTCGCAATTCGGATAAGTTTCTATCTGCTTTTTTACCCAAGCATAAGCGTCGTCAAAGCCCTGAGTCTCGGTCATTTGATCTGCTTTTAATGTCAACTCCTGTATTTCATGTACTGAAAGCTCATTTTGAAAAGACAGGAGTTCATTTAAAGAAACGTCTAAAAGACGGGCGATAGGGGAGAGCAGTGTAATATCAGGCATGGCGTTGCCGTTTTCCCACTTGTTCACTGCGGGGGCGGTTACACCCAGAAAGCTTGCCATTTCTTCCTGTGTCAGTTCTTTCTGCTTTCGATATTTTCTTATTACTTCACCAATCATCATTTGTAATCACCTTTTCTGAAATGTCAAGGCCCTTGTAGCTATGATGATAACATGAGTATAGTAAAAAGGGTAGTGAATATCCGTTAACTAATGTTATAAAAAATTAACCAGTATTCAAAAAAGGTGTTAATTTCAGCGACCCCAATGGAATTTGTGGGATTAAACTTAACACCTTTTTATTTTAGCTGTTGGAATTAAAGTAGCTGTTGGAATTAAAGAACAGCCGGTAAATCTCGTCTGGCACAGTGGGGAAATTCTCTATATTGCCATCACTGTACAGCAAAACAGATGAATCGCCTGTTTCCACATACACGTCAGATACTGAAGAAAGCTCGTCCATTTCTAACATGATGGTGATTTCGTCTTTTAATTGCTGATTTTTAAATAAGGATTTCTTTAAAAGGGGACGGGTCAAATAATAATGCCTTCCGTCAGCGCTGTCATCAAAGCTTAAACCTATAAATGCTTCTTCTCCCTCCACTATATCCCAGTGAATGAAAACAACATCGTTTTCCGGTGAAGAATATATCTGGCATCCTGCAATATCTTTTCCACTTAACGGATGACTCCAGACTCCTGCAAACCACAGACTACCCAAAGCTATAAGACAAAGTAAAAAACCTAAAAAAATGAACGTAATACGGGAACTGCGCTTTTTCCTTGACCAATAGCGAGAGAATTTTTTAATATCCTCAGCTTCATCAATATTGAGGTTTATGCTCTCAGCAGGTAGTGGTTTGTTCATATCTTCGAGAGCTGTCCTGCATTGCTCGCATTCTTTTAAATGCTCTTCTACTGCCTGACGGCTTTTTTCGGAGCATACTCCGTCATGGTATAATGGTAACAGATCAACTATTATATCGTGTTCCATAAAAATCCTCCTTTAATTTTTCTTTTGCTCGGAAATATGTAACTCTTGCCCAACTTTCGGATTTTTGAAAAAGTTCTCCGATTTGTGCGTAGGACAGTTCTCCGAAAGTTCGCAATGTAAATACTTCCTTATATGGTTCGGGCATTTTGTGGAGAAGACGGTGCAAATTTTTAGAATCCTCCCTATCAAAAAAGCGTTCCTCAAATTCTGTCGTTTCTTCAATCTCAGGCTCGTTACCAAAATGTTTGCGCTGACGCTGAAGCATGAGATATTGGTTCTTTGCTATCTGACAGAGCCAAACTCTAATATTGCAGTCACCTCTAAACTTATCAATAGAAGTCATAGCTTTTAAAAATGTCTGCTGAGTAATTTCCTCTGCAATGTCTTCGTTTCTGCTTATAGCCAGAATATATTTGAATACATGAGAAAAATATTTTTTATATAGTTCTTCAAAATCCGACACCATTTCACCTACTTCACTTATAAGATGCACCACAATGTATTTCGTTACAAAAAACCTGCCTTAAAAAAGGCAGGTTTAAAATTAGTCTTTATATACTCTTGGGACACGCTTTGAAACGGCGCATAGAATTTCGTAGGGAATAGTACCGGCTGCATCTGAAAGCTTATAGATACTGTTGGTTTCACCGAAAATTTCAACTTCGCTGCCCACATCAACCTGAGGCAGGGCGCTCAAATCCACCATGCACATATCCATGCAAATACTGCCACGCTGAGGAGCAAAGCCACCTGATACAGCATAGGAGCATTTATTGGAGCTTATTCTTGGCAGACCGTCAGCGTAGCCAATGGCTAAAATGCCCATGCGCTCTTTTTTATCAGTCACATAACGGCGACCGTAGCTTACAGAAGTACCGGGTTCATAAATCTTTATGGTGCTTACTGTGGTCACAAGGCGCATACACGGTTTAAGACCCAGCTTGCCTTTGCTGTCTCCGTAGCCGTAAAGCAGAAGACCGGGGCGAACCATGTCCAGTGCCATTTCAGGATAATTGACAGTAGCACCACTGTTTGCGCAATGGCGTATCTCAAAGTGAATGTCACCCTTTAAAGCTAAATCATCAATAAATGAAGTGAAGAGATTAAACTGTTCTCTGGTGTAAGCCTCGTTTCCTTCTCCCTCTTCGTCAGACACTGCAAAATGGGTGTATATGCCCTCGTGGATAAGCCCGGGGAGATGGCAGGCAGAAACCACATTTTGAAGTCCCTCTTCATAATGACCATTGGAGCAGAGAAAACCCAGTCTTGACATACCGGTATCAAGCTTAATATGGATTTTAAGCTCTTTTCCCAGTTTAGCGGCAGCTTCGGAGTATTCAACTGCTTTGGCATAGCATGAAATTGTCTGGCTTATGTTGTTGTCAATCAAAGTCTCGGTGTACTTGGGAGGTGTATGGCCTAAAATCAGTATAGGCATGGTGATACCGCCCTGACGAAGTTCCATTGCCTCGTCCAGACAGGACACAGCCAGATAGTCGGCACCTGCTTCCTGAAGCATCATGGAAACCGGCAAAGCGCCGTGACCGTAGGCATCAGCTTTTACCACTCCCAAAAAGCGACAGCCCTTAGGGAGAGTAGAACGTATAGCCTCGTAATTGTGTCTTATATTTTTAAGGCTGATTTCAGCCCATGTTCTCTTTTGCAGATCATCCATAATATTTACCCCATTGTCCAGTTCTCAATTTGACAAAAGACTTTAACCTGTCCGTCACTTATAATCTCCGCCTTTTGCGGTATCATGTTCAAAGCGTTAAACCATACCCTGACTGTCAAATGCTCGTCATAGCTAAGTTCATAAACGAAAGAATTTTCTTCTTCCCAGTAGCTCTCAAGGTGGCCTGTTTTAAGAGCCTGAGCCAGAGCGGGAAGGGCAGTCATAGGGCTTAATCCGAATTTGTCCAGATCACCCGTATCAATAACTACCTCGTCATACTCCAAAGCAGAGCTATCGGCCTTAACATGTCCGATTACACCGGAAATAATGTCCGGCTTAATAACACTGACCTGTGCGCCTTCTGCATTTTCTGAATAGCTCAGCGTAAAATCAACGCTCCTGTCATCATACTCACAACGAAGCTGCGAGCGGAAGGAAAGGAAAGTCCCTCCTGTGAGCTTACCGGAAAATTGTTCAAAATGCTCTGCCTGAGCTCTGCTGCCACACGAAGAGAGAAGCAGACAGAAAATCAGAATCAGAGGCAAGCATAGTCTTCTCATAGCGCCCTCCAAAATAAGTTTGCTAAAGTCTATGCGGTAAGTCCAATTATAATCACCTTGAAGCTATTAGTCAAATACTGATTTTGTAGCAAATTCCAAAATTTCTCTTGAATCTTTGGTGATAATGTGCTAAACTTTAAAGCGCTATGAACGGGAAAATAGCATTTAAACAGCTTTCAGAGAATAGGGGTCGTCGGCTGTAAGCCCTTTGAGTTGTACTTGCTTAGTTCGCCCGGGAGCTCCGGCCAATCACCGGCGTTAGAGCGCGTTAAGCTCACAAAGAGCGGCGTGAGCCGAATTTGGGTGGTACCGCGGAAGCTATGCTTTCGTCCCTTTAGAGGGACGGAGGCTTTTTTTATTTCTAAAATAAGGAGAAAATTATGAAAGAACTTATGCAGAGCCTTAGAGAAAGCTCAATTAAGGCTATTTTGGAATGCGAAAGTGCTGACTTACTGGAACAGCTCAGAGTAAAATATCTGGGTAAAAAGGGTGAACTCACTGCTATTCTGCGCCAGATGGGTAAGCTCTCAGCTGAGGAGCGCCCTGCAATGGGTCAGCTTGCAAATAAGCTCAGAGCTGATATTGAGGAAGCCATAGACAAGAGAAAAACCGAAATTAACGCTTTGATGATGGAGAAAAAGCTTGAGGATGAGGTTCTGGACGTTACTATGCCCGGACAGAAATCCGTTCTCGGTCACAAGCACCCCATGTATAATGTTCTTGACCAGATTAAAGATATATTTATAGGTATGGGATTTGAAATAGTTGACGGACCTGAGGTTGAGCTTGCAGACTATAACTTCTCAAAGCTGAATATTGAAGAGGGACACCCATCCAGAGAGTGGACTGATACCTTCTACTTCACTCCTGACAGCAATATTCTGCTTCGTACTCAGACCTCTCCCATGCAGATTCATGCTATGGAAAGCAGAGAACTGCCTATCCGTATAATTGCACCCGGCAGAGTTTACCGTAAGGATGAAGTTGATGCAACCCATTCTCCCATGTTCCACCAGATAGAGGGTATGGTCATAGACAAGGGCGTTACCATGTCCGACCTTAAAGCAACTCTTAATCTGGTTGTTGAAAAAATTTACGGTAAGGGTACTGTAACCCGTTTCCGTCCCCACCATTTCCCCTTCACTGAACCCAGCTGCGAGATGGATATTCAGTGCCACAAGTGCGGCGGTAAGGGCTGCCCCACCTGTAAAGGCGAGGGCTGGATTGAGGTTCTGGGTGCAGGTATGGTACACCCCAAAGTTTTGGCCGGCTGCGGAATTGACCCCGATGTTTATTCCGGCTGGGCATTCGGTATGGGCCTTGAGCGTCTGGCTCTGGGCGAATACAAGATTACAGATATGCGCCTGATATTCGAGAACGACGTCAGGTTCCTTGAGCAGTTCTAAGGAGGCAGTTAAATGAAATTATCAAGAAAATGGCTGAACGAGTTTGTTGATTTAAGCCTTGATGAATATAACGACAGAGATTTTGCCGAGGCAATGACCATTTCCGGCTCCAAGGTAGAAGTAACCGAGGACCTGAGCGAGAGCATGAAAAATGTAAAGGTGGGAAAAATTCTCACCCTTGAAAAGCACCCTGATTCCGACCATATGCTGGTTCTGACTCTTGATGTGGGTAAGGATGAGCCTGTGCAGATTTGCACAGGTGCTTGGAACGTCCATGTCGGCGACCTTGTACCTGCTGCTCTCCATAAATCCGTTCTTCCCGGCGGTATTAAAATAACCTCCGGCAAGCTCCGTGGCGTAAAGTCTGAGGGTATGCTTTGCTCCATAAAGGAACTGGATATTACCGAGCATGACTATGAATATGCTTCCATTAAGCCTGCCGCAATTTTAGGCGACTACAAGGCAATAGACCCTGCAAAGCCCTCTATTGCAGCTGATATAAAGGCCGGAGACAAGATTTTCGGTTCTGTTGTTGCAGCAGAAGTTAAGAGCGTTGAAAATGCAGGTGTTAAGCTTTGGAAGTGCGTTCTTGACCTTGGCAGCGGCAGCGCAAAAACTATCAGCGACTGCCAGAATATCCATGAGGGTAATCTGGTTGCATATGATACTAAGAAAGACAATATCTGCTCTCTTGAAGACCTGCACGCAAAGCAGGAAGAGTTCCCCCACTGCATTGCAGACGGAATTTTCGTTCTCCATGAGGACGTAAAGCCCGGTGACGATATAGCAGAAATGCTGGGTCGTGACGACCATGTTGTGGAGTACGAAATTACTCCCAACCGTCCCGACTGCCTCAGCGTTTTAGGTCTTGCCCTTGAAGCTGCCTGCACCTTTAACAAGGAGCTGAAGCTCCATGAGCCTGTGGTTAAAGGCGGTGCCGGCGGTAATGTTAACGACATGGTTAAGGTTACCATTGAAAATCCTGAGCTGTGCAAGCGTTACAGCGCAAGAATGGTAAAGAATGTTAAAATTGCACCTTCTCCCGTATGGATGCGTGAGCGCCTGCGTAATTCCGGCATTCGTCCTATAAACAACATAGTTGATATTACAAACTATGTAATGCTTGAGTACGGTCAGCCTATGCACGCTTTTGACTTCTCCTGCGTTGAGGGCGGAGAAATTCACGTCCGCTGCGCAAAGGAAGGAGAGGTCATCAGAACTCTTGACGGAAATGAGAGAGCACTCAGCACCTCTATGCTTTGCATATGTGACAAAAACAAGCCTGTTGGCGTTGCCGGTGTTATGGGCGGCGAAAACAGTGAAATCGTCGGAGATACCGCAATGGTTCTCTTTGAAAGTGCTAACTTTAACGGTACTTCTATAAGAAGAACTGCAAATGCTCTTGGTATGCGTACCGATGCTTCCTCACGTTTCGAGAAAGGTCTTGACGCTGAGAACACCATGAGAGCACTTCAGCGTGCCTGCGAGCTGATTGAGCTTCTGGGTGCAGGTGAAGTTGTAGACGGCGTTGTCGATGTTTACCCCGAAGGCTTCAAACAGACTGTTGTAAAGCTTGAGCCTAACAAGGTAAATGCACTTTTAGGCACTGACATTGACGAGCAGACCATGCGTAAAATCCTGCTTGACCTGTGCTTTGAACTGGACGGCGATAATATCCTTGTGCCCTCATGGCGTTCGGATGTTGAGCACTACTCTGATATTGCAGAGGAAGTAGCAAGATTCTACGGTTACAACGAGATACCCACCCGCTTCACCGGTGCAATTTCCACCTGTGGCGGCTTCACTCCTGTACAGAGCTGCGAGAGAAGAGTAGGCGAAATCTGCCGCAGCATGGGTCTCAACGAGATTATAACCTACTCCTTCATCAGCCCCAGCTACTACGACAATATCCGTTTACCCAAGGAATCTCCTCTGAGAGACAGCCTGCGTATACTCAACCCTCTGGGCGAGGATACCTCTATAATGAGAACTACCGTTCTGCCCTCCATGCTGGAAATCCTCACCAGAAACTACAATTTCCGCAATAAGTCTGCCGCTCTCTACGAGATAGGTAAAATATACCTGAAACGTCCTGACGGTCTTGCTGATGAGCCTAAGATAGTTTCTATCGGCGCATATGGCCCCAACATGAACTTCTACGTCATAAAGGGCTGGGTTGAGGAGCTGCTTGATGGCATAGACAACGGAAAACTTCACTTTGAAGCTGAGAAAGAGAACCCATCCTACCACCCAGGCCGTTGCGCAAAAGTCTGGGTTGGCGATCAGTATATAGGCGTGTTCGGTCAGATTCACCCTGAGGTTGCTAAAAACTACGGTGTAGATGCAGAACTCTACTGCGCAGAGCTGAGCTTCGAGGCAATGTATGCTGTTAAGGGCTGCATTCCTGTGTACAAGCCTCTGCCTCGCTTCCCCTCTGTTACAAGAGATATTGCAGTTGTCTGCAATAAGGAAGTTCCAGTAGGCGATATGATAGACTGCATTATGGAAAATTCCGGCTGCTATCTTAAAGATGGCTCCGTGTTTGACGTTTACACCGGTCATCATGTGGCTGAGGGCAAGAAGTCTGTTGCATTCTCTCTCACTATGCGTGCAGACGATCAGACTCTTACCGACGACCACGCAGAGGAGACTGTAAAGAAAGCACTTGCTGCTCTGAAAGATAAATTTAACGCTGAAATCAGATAAGTTTCTTAATAAGGCTTTTATAATTATTAAGAAAATTTAATAAACTTATAATGAGTTTCGACTTTACATGAGCATTTTATCTGCTATAATATGTATAAATAACAAAAGGGAGGGAACATCATGGAAGATGTAACAAGAAAATTCACAGCGCTTGATAGTAGGGCCGAAATGAGAGAAATATTGTCATCCGTGTATAACTCCCTCATGGTTAAAGGATACAACCCTATAAACCAGATAGTGGGCTATATACTCTCAGAAGACCCGACTTACATTACTAACTACAACAATGCCCGTACTCTTATTACCAGACTTGACAGAGACGAGCTGTTGCAGGAACTGCTGAGATCCTATCTGGATAAATAAAATGCTTTTGATAACCACCGGTCTTTGCCGGTGGTTATTTCTATATAAACAGAGACTTTGTGGAAAATTTATCTGCCAGCTTGAAAATATAAGTTGCGGTGTGATAAAATATAGAAAAAATTTTTAAGGATAAGCTATGAAAGACAGAAAAATAAATACATATCGTCTGGCATCTACATCAGAGCTTGATATTGTGAAGACCTTTGAATGCGGTCAGTGCTTCCGCTGGAATATGGACGAACAGGGCATTTACAGAGGTGTTGCCATGGGCAAAGCCGCAAAACTGTGGAACGATGGGGGAGAGGTCTATATCTCTACCGATGCACCACTGGAAATGTGGCTTGATTACTTTGACCTCCGACGTGATTACAGAGAAATGAGCCGTTTTGACGGCGGAGAATATCTGGATAAATGTGTTGAGTACGGCATGGGCATTAGAATATTAAATCAGGAGCCTTGGGAGGCTCTGTGCTCATTTATAATTTCCCAGTGCAATAACATAACAAGAATAAAAGGAATTGTTGAAAAACTATGCCGTCTTTTCGGAGATGAGATAAAATTTGATGGAGAAAACTATTACGGTTTCCCACAGCCGGAGTGTTTAGCTCTCCTCACTTCCGATGATCTGGCACCTCTGCGCTCAGGTTACAGAGCACCATACATAATAAAAGCAGCGCAGGCCATAGTTAACGGTGATATAGATTTAGACTCCCTCATTACCTGCTCATACAGCGAAGCTAAAAAAGCCTTACTGTCACTGACGGGAGTAGGAGAAAAGGTGGCAAACTGTGTGGTTCTTTTCGGACTTAGGCACATGGAGGGCTTCCCCATTGACGTTTGGATAAAGCGGGCGCTTAAAGAACATTTCCCGCCGGATTTTAAACCTGAAAGCCTTGGAGAATACGCCGGCCTTGCTCAACAGTATATTTTTTACTATGCAAGAGAAAATAAAGAGGGGGGGTAACGGCTTGAATTTTAAAAATCAAACAGAAAAAGAGCTGAAATGATAAAAAAATTTAAGTAATTTGAATGTTGACTTTTAAAATAAATCTGGTAGAATAAGAAAAATTAAAAATCCCCGGCAGAATTTTCGGCCGGGGCATTTTATAAACATAATGAAAAGGGGTTATTTTAGATGGATCTTGATCAGCTGTATTCTGAACGCTTTATAGGTGAAGGCCTCACCTTTGACGATGTACTGTTGGTACCCGCAGAGAGTAATGTTTTACCGGCAGATGTAGACCTCAGCACCAACCTGACTAAGAAAATTAAGCTCAACATACCTGTTATGAGTGCTGCAATGGATACCGTCACTGAATACCGTATGGCTATTGCCATTGCCCGCGAGGGAGGTATCGGTGTTATCCACAAAAACATGGATATTGACTCTCAGGCAGAACAGGTAGATTTAGTTAAGCGTTCTGAAAACGGTGTTATCACTAAGCCCTTTTTCCTTAAAGCCGGTCACAGCCTCGGTGATGCTGACGCACTGATGGCAAAGTTCCGTATCTCCGGTGTTCCCATAGTTGATGACGAGGGAAAACTGGTCGGTATTATTACAAACCGTGACATGAAGTTCGAGTCCGACATGAGCCGCCGTATTGAAGAGGTGATGACTAAAGAGCACCTCATTACCGGTAAAGTCGGTACTACTTTGGAGGAGGCAAAGAGAATTCTCCAGAAGCACAGAATTGAGAAACTTCCTATTGTTGATGACAATTACAAGCTTTGCGGCCTTATCACCATTAAGGACATTGAAAAGGTCATAAAGTACCCCAATGCTGCAAAGGATGCAGAGGGCAGACTTCTCTGCGCTGCTGCTATCGGCGCAACAAAGGACGTTCTGGACAGAGCAGGTGCACTGATAAGCGCAGGCGCAGACGTTCTGGTTCTGGACTCCGCTCACGGTCACTCCGCAAACATCATGCGTTCCGTTTCTCTTGTCAAAGAGAAATACCCCGACATTCAGCTTGTTGCCGGTAACGTCGCTACTCCCGAAGCTACTGAGGCTCTTATCAAGGCCGGTGCTGACTGCGTAAAGGTCGGTATAGGCCCCGGTGCTATCTGCACCACCAGAGTTGTTGCAGGTATCGGCGTTCCCCAGATCACTGCTGTTCTTCAGTGTGCAGCTATGGGTGAGAAGTACGGCGTTCCTGTTATCGCAGACGGCGGTATCAAGTACTCCGGCGATATTGTCAAGGCTATTGCAGCAGGCGCACGTGTTGTTATGATGGGCTCTATGCTGGCAGGCTGCGAAGAGGCACCCGGCGATACCGAAGTATATCAGGGTCGTCAGTTCAAGGTCTACCGTGGTATGGGCAGCCTTGGTGCAATGCAGAAGGGTTCTAAGGACAGATACTTCCAGGAGAGCAACAAGAAGCTCGTTCCCGAGGGTGTTGAAGGCAGAGTTCCTTTCCGTGGCCCTGCTTCAGATACTGTTTACCAGATGATGGGTGGTCTTAGAGCCGGTATGGGTTACTGCGGCGCTCCCACTATTACCGACCTGCGCACCAAGAGCAAGTTTGTGCGTATAACCGGGGCCGGTCTTAAAGAGAGCCATCCCCACGATATTTACATCACCAAGGAAGCTCCTAACTACTCCAGCAATATGTAATTAAAGAATATAAAAAATCCTCAAGGCTTATACCTTGAGGATTTTTGTTTACCAGCCGAAAACCCAGAAATGAGTAATTCCGAAAGCTTCTCTGATAAAATAGTTGGTTGTTAAAACCGGATTGTCGAAATGTCCTGAAACTCCTGCGGCGTCAACGCCTAAAGTTTTAGACATACATTTAGCTCTGAAAAGGTGGTAGGGACTTGACAAAATAGCAACGTTTCCCTGTGGTGTATCGCCCCTGTCCTCTATAATTTTATATGAAAACAGGAGATTTTCCTTGGTAGATGTGGCCTTATCTTCCTTAATTATTCTCTCCGGTGCTATACCACGACCGGTTAAATACTCAAACATTGCCTGAGCTTCGGATTTGTTTTCACCTTTGCCTTTGCCGCCTGAGACTATGGCTATGGAATCAGGATATTTTTCCAGATATTCGTATGCTCCGTCCAGTCTATGCACAAGAGCGGGGGAGGGGTGGTCACCGTGAACAGCGGCACCCAGAACTATCAGGTATTCACGTTCAGGATCGTTGTCGGTTTTGGCATTTTTAATAATAGGAATTTCAACTATTATAAAATATATAAAGCCGATACATACAAGAACACAAGTTATTCTCCACAGAACTTTACCGAAAAAGCGGTGAGCTATGATTAAAGCTGCTATAAAAGTAAGTGTGTAGGCTATATATGCGTAACCCCTGAGAGCAAAGCGGAAAAACAGAGCCATAACTAAGAGAATGGCACTTGCAATGCTCCATATGGGAATTTTCTTCAAAAACTTCATTCTTCAAGAGCCTCCCATTTTTCATAAAGCTCCATTAACTCAGCATCAAGTTCATCTTTCTGAGTCTGTATTTCCATAAGCTTCTGATAATCAGCGGAAAATTCCTCTTCCTGCTTTTCAAGCTCCGCAATTTGCGCTTCGTGCTTTTCAATGTCACGCTCAAGCTTTGCAAGCTGGCGGTCGATTCTGGGAGCTTTCGGCTTTTTCTCTTCCTTTTTGCGCTTAACTTCTTTTTCCGTGTGTTCAAACACTGCCTGACGTTCACGCCATGCACAGAAATCTTTATAGCCGCCACGGAAGTCGGTTATTTCACCGTTATTGAGGAACCATATTCGCTGGGCAAATTTTTCTATAAAATATCTGTCGTGGGAGACGAAAAGCAAAGTCTCTGCGTAATCGGAGAGAGCATCTTCCATCCATTCTCTGGAGCTTATATCCAGATGGTTTGTAGGCTCGTCCAGAATCAGGAAGTTAATGTCGCTGCCCATGAGCATACAAAGTCTTAAACGGCTCTTTTCACCACCGGAGAGAGAGCCGACAGGAGTGAGCACATCTTCCCCTCTAAAGCCGAAAGATGCAAGCCTGTCTCTGGCTTCCTGTGGCTGACATTTGCAGTCGTAAAGCATAGTGTCCAGAGCGGAACGGCTTTCATCAGTGAATTTTACTATCTGAGGCAGATATGCGGCACGGACTGATGGACCGTGGTATAAATAACCCTCGTCAGGTTTTTCCTCGTTCATAAGAAGCTTTATGAATGTTGATTTTCCCGCTCCGTTATCACCTATTAAAGCTATGCGCTCGCCGCCTGTTATGGTGAGAGTCAGGTCTTTAAACAGCTGCTTATTATCGAAAGACTTTGAAAGACCGTCGGTAACAACAACCTCGTCACCTGAAAATTCACGCTGTTTAAACTTGACTTTCAGCTTCTTTTCCTCGTGAGGACGTTCACTGCTGCCTAATTTTTCTATGCGCTTTTCCATAGAAAATGCTCTCTTGTGCAGCTTATCATTACCCATAAAGGCCCATAAGTGCATCTGCTCTGCGGCTTTGGTGAGCTGGGCAATCTTAGCCTGATCCTTTTCGTATTTTCTCAGCTTTTCCTCAAAACGCTGCTGACGCTCCTGAACATAGAAGCTGTAATTTCCACTGTACAGCTCTGCTTTGCCATCGCTTATCTCTATGCTGCGTTCCACAACTGTATCGAGAAAATAGCGGTCATGGCTTATGGTGAGCACAGTTCCTTTAAAGTGAAGCAGATAATCCTCAAGCCACTCAGTAGCCTTTAAATCAAGGTGGTTTGTAGGCTCGTCAAGGAGAAGAATGTCAGTATCTTCAAGTATAAGTCTTGCCAGATTGACTCTTGTTTTTTCACCGCCTGAAAGACTGTCAAAGCTCTGCGAGCGCATGGCCTCACTTATCATAAGACCGTTTGCAACACGGTTGCGGTTAACGTCCATTTCATAACCGCCCAGACGGCGGAAGTCCTCACTCAGCCTGTCAAAGTCACGGAGAAGAGCGGGGGACTGCTCAAATTCCAGTCTCTCGGTTATTTCGTCCAGTTTTTTGCTGATATTATATAAGTGCCTGTGGGCATCTTTTAAAACGTCCTCTGTTGTCCATTCAGACGGGTAGTTTGGAATCTGAGAAATAAGACCTATGCGCTTTCCGGGGGCTATCATAATGTCGCCCTCGTCATATGGCAGCTCACCCACCAGAATTTTAAACAGTGTGGTTTTTCCGCAACCGTTATGACCTAAAATACCTACTCTTTCACCAGTATTTATGGTGAAAGAAAGGCCGTCTAATACATTTTTACCAAGCTCGTAGGATTTAACCAGAGAGCTTACTGAAATATCTATCATTTTATCTCCTTATCTATTTACAGCCGCCTGAAGTAATGTGTTAGCCAGTACACCTGCTGAACGAAGTCCGCTGCCGCCCTGCTCTATAAGCACCACAAAGGCGTAGGGGTGTTCTTCATCATCCAGAAAACCGGTGAACCAGGCGTGGGAGCTGCCGTCACCAAGTTCTGCCGTACCGGTTTTAGCGCAGATATTAAGACCGGGGAAGTTGGTTTCTCCGTCATAGTGAGCCGCTACATTGTAGCTCATCATCTGCTTTAATTTATCGGCAGTATCGGCATCAATAAGCCTTGTGGTTTTAGGTCGGCTGTCATCTTTTACAAGGCTTGGTTCATATAACAATCCGCCGTTTCCTATTGCGGAAACGAAACGGAGCAAGGAATACGGGCTTATAAGGTCTGTCGACTGGCCTATACCTGCCCATGCAAGCTCGGGGTCACCTATAAACTCTGTTGGGAAACTGCCTTTTGCAGTAGTAATGCCGTTTAATTTGTGATTGTCAAGAAATCCGTATTCACGGACGTATCTTTCAAGAGTATCCTGTCCAAGCATTACAGCTATCTGAGCATAAGCCACGTTGCAGGAATTTGCCAGAGCCTGTTCAAAACTCTGGGAATAGTGTGTTCCTGAACAGGTTATTTCAACACCTGCTATTTTGTAAACACCCTCACAGTAGAAAGTGCGGTCGAAAATATCAGGGATATTTTCTATTGCCGCTGCAGTGGTTATAAGTTTGAACACAGAACCGGGAACAAAGGTGGCAGAGAGACAGCGGTTAATATATGCACCGTCTGCCGGTTCTTCGTTTTCGTTTGCCGGATCCAGAGCGGGAGTGGACATGAGGGCAAGAATTTCTCCAGTTTTATAGTTTGAAAGAAGAACAGCGCCCTTTCTGTTGCCCATAGCCTCGTAAGCTATGTTGTTAAGCTGAGAATCTATGTTCAATATCATAGTGCTGCTACTTGATTTAGTAGTTCCACTGAGGAGACTGAAATCATAAGCACCGCTCTGAAAATTGCGGAGAATACCGCTTCCGGTTCTGCCCCAGTAGTCTCCTGTGACATGATAGTTTGCTCTTCTTGTCAGCTCGTCCTGAGCAAAAAGCTTTTCGTCTGGGGAAAATGACGCCAGAACCACACCGTTTCTGTCCAGCAGCTCGCCGCTTGAGTCTGAATTGCTGCCTGCAAAATAGAGCGCCCAATCTTCACCGTGCTGAACGTATCTGACGATATACACACCCATGCCGAAAATAACAAGAGCGGCAATAAGCACAAGAGAAAATGCACGGTTAGTGATTTTTTTCATCAGCTCCACGCCCCCTCTTCGTCGTCATCATCTTCATCGTCATAATCTTCATCGTTGTCTTCGCCATCGATGAGTAAATCATAGTCGGCAGAATTTCTTCTCTCTACCAAGTCCTCGTCCTCAAGATTATCCTCATCTTCGACTTCGTCATCACTATACAAATAGTCGTCCTGACGGTCATAATATTCGTTTTCCTCAGCCTCTGCCATAGCCTTTGAGCGTTTGCCCGGTCTGACGGCAAAGCTTGCACTCTTTCGATTATCCGCACTCTTCAAAAATGCCATAAGCATCCAGCATGAGATAAGGGACGAACCGCCTCGGGAGACAAAGGGGAAAGTAACACCGGTAAAGGGGAGCAGGTCAAGAGAGCCGAAAACATTCAGAGCAAGCTGAGTTAAAAGCATACTCATTGCGGCGCATGAGGCTATGGCATAGTATGCGGAACGACCCTGCTTTGCACTTCTCACGGCGAAAAATGCCATAGCCAGAATGGCAAGCACCATGCAGACTGCAATTATAAGTCCCAGTTCCTCGCACACCATTGCAAAGACCATGTCGGTATTGGCGGCAAAGATGTTTTTAAGCCAACCCTCGCCGGCACCTTTTCCCAAAAGACCGCCTGAAGCGGCGGCAGACATTGCTCTTGTCTGCTGAAAGCCTGCGTTGTAAACATCTTCCCATGCGTGACCCCATGTGTTAAAACGCTGTGCAATATAGGGCTTTACCATAACTGCCAGAAAGCCTGCAAGACCTGCGCCTGAAACTGCCAGAAATACAGTAGCAATAGAGCCGGAACGCATGAAAGAAATAACTAAAAATCCTACAAAGAATATTACTGCCGTACCAAAGTCTCCGATAAGTGCAAGAGCTATAACGCACAGAGCGGAGAAAACAATGAAGCTGAAAAGGTTTTTCTTCCTGTACAGCAAATCCAGAGTTGATGCACCCACATAAATATAGGCGCACTTAATAAGCTCTGAGGGCTGGAAAGAATATCCGCCGAATTCAAGCCAGTTTTTAGCGCCGAATACGGCTTCACTGAATATTACGTTTACAGCCAGAAGCAGTATTGCCAGTGTACCTACTGGGATACGCATGGAAATGGTTCGTTTAAGGTTTCTGAGCCACCAGCCGCTGAGGAGAAACAGGAAAACACTTAAAACAGTTAAGATTATCTGCTTGTACATATCCTCAGGGGTAGAGGAGGCGGCAACTGACATTCCCAAGGTGGAGAGATAAAACGCCAGTGTTTCAATCTCAAATCCGCTTCGATTTATAACTCGCATAGAGTTATAGCACGTCCACTGCAAAATAATAAGGGTAACAAAGCCCAGAGATATGGGGCCTAATTCGCCGGGAGCGGCGGAAATAGCGTGCTGCATAAGCAGGAAAAGCTGAAAAACCGTCAGCTCTAAAAGGGTGAGAGAGGGAGACACGTTTTTTCCGGCAAAGCTTCTTGCTGCTTCCAGAGCTTTTCTCTGCTCTTTGCCAATATCCAGAAAACGGACACAGCTGCCGCCTAAATTTATAACATCACCATGACTTAATTCTGTGCCGGTCATGCCTGCCTTTTCACCGTTTACCCATACACCGCCTCTGGAAAAAATGTCGTAAATTTTCCAGATACCTTTATCGTTTCGACTCAAAACCGCATGAACACGGCTGATACCCGGACTAAACAGCCGTATATCGGCACCGGTTGAACGGCCGATAATATTTTCCCAATGGTTTACAGGCAGTGTTTTGTCGCCTGCTCTTATATATCCCCAGGTCTCCTGCTCGTAACGCTCGGAGAGCATGGAGCGGATACAGCGGGCAAGTATGCTTATAGAAGTGGCTATTAGCACGAATTTTGAAATTGTCATTAAATACGGTATTATAGCTTCCAAACTTCGTCCTCCTAAAAAATACTACCTTATTATGCCATGAATTTACGCTTTCAAAAAATTTAACAGCATATCAAAGCACTTTCGGTTATTATATCATAAAATGCAAATCATAATCAATAATGTATACTGTTGACAACAGCGCAAAGCTAAACTAAAATAAAGCCATGAAGAATAATAAGACAAAAATTTTAATAATCGCAGTATCAGCTTTCTGCATTTTGTGTGTGGCTGCGTTTTTCCTGCTGAAATATATGCCCACAGGATCAATAGCGGTTATCTCAGTTGATGGAGTAGAATATGAAAGGATAGATCTCCAAAGCGTAAAAGAACCATATGATATTGAGATAAGCACAGAATATGGCACTAATATAGTACACGTTGAACCGGGTGCTATATCCGTCACCGCTGCAAGCTGCCCCGACAAGGTTTGCGTTAAGCAGGGTAGAATGACAGGCGGTGGAATTCCCATTGTCTGTATGCCCAACAGACTTGTAATAAATATGGAAGGGAGCGGGATAGATGGGTAAGACCAAAAAACTTACATTTATGGCGGTGCTTACAGCTTTAGCCCTTGGCATATTCATACTTGAGGCTCAGATTCCGCCCGTTGTTCCCATACCCGGAATAAAGCTGGGCCTTGCCAATATTATAACTTTGGCTGCAATGCTTTTACTGGGTAAAAAAGAAGCAGGAGCGATTTTACTCGTAAGAGTAATAATGGGTTCTATGTTTGCCGGAAGTCCTGCAAGCTTTATTTACAGTGCAGCGGGGGCACTTCTTTCCTACATAGCCATGTGCATTTTTGTGGCTGTACTTCCCGAAAATCTGCTCTGGCTTACAAGTGCCATATCCGCACTCTGCCACAATGCAGGACAGCTTACTGCCTGCGCTCTTATCGTTAAAACTCCGCAGATATGGGTCTATGCTCCCATACTTGCAGTATCAGGTATAATAACAGGAGTTTTTACTGGAATTACAGCAAAATATCTGGTGAAAGCGCTAAGAAAAAACAAGTGACTATATTTGACTAAAGATAAAGGAAATGGTATAATAAAAGTTGGGATATTTATGTGAGGTACTGATTTACCTCCACTTATAATATATCTTATAACCTATAAATAACAGAATTTGAAAGGTAGAGAGTTCAATGAGCGAATGCACACATGACTGCTCAAGCTGTGGAGTTAACAATTGCTCCGAGCGTGAGGCAGAAAGTCTTATTAAAAATCTGCATGAGGGTTCCAGCGTAAAGAAGGTCATTGCTGTTGTCAGCGGCAAGGGCGGCGTTGGTAAATCTCTTGTAACAAGTATGCTTGCATCCGAAATGCAGAGAAGAGGTCATAACTGCGCAGTTCTTGACGCAGATATTACCGGCCCTTCTATCCCTAAATCCTTCGGTGTTACCCAGCACGCCACTGCTACTGATGAATACATCATTCCTGTTACCACCGAGACCGGGATACAGCTTATGTCCATTAACCTTATTCTGGAAAACGAGACCGAGCCTGTTGTGTGGCGTGGCCCTGTCATTGCCGGAGCTGTCACCCAGTTCTGGACTGACGTTATGTGGAACGATGTAGACTATATGTTTGTTGATATGCCTCCCGGAACCGGCGATGTTCCCCTTACTGTTTTCCAGTCCCTGCCTGTTGACGGTATTGTTATCGTCACTTCTCCTCAGGATCTGGTCAGCATGATAGTTGCAAAGGCTGTGAACATGGCTAACATGATGAACGTTCCTGTTCTCGGAATTGTTGAAAACATGTCCTACTTCCAGTGCCCCGATTGCGGCAAGCGCCATGAAATCTTCGGCGAGAGCAAGGTTGAGCAGGTTTCCAAGTCCTTCGGCATAGAGAAGTTTGCAAAGCTGCCTATCGACCCCCAGATTGCTGCTATGGTTGATGCAGGTAAGGTTGAGCAGGTCACCGGAGAGTACATTGCTGATCTTGCAAGCCACATTACTGAAAAGGTAAAATAATTTTAAATCCGCTTAGAGCGGGGAAAAGGATAATTTATGAAAGTTGCTGTTGCATACAATAACGGCGAGATAGCCGAAAACTTTGGAAGCTGCACCGTTTTTGCAAGCTATGATTACACCGGCGAATATGTAACCGAGCGTGAAAAGGCACTTCTTGAGTGCGAGCCTATGGCACAGCCTCACCAGGTTGCGGAGCTTCTGGTTCAGAACCATGTTGAAGCAATCATTTGCGGCAACATGAGCACCGATGCAAAAAATATTCTTTTAAGCCGTGGTGTTATTCCAATAGCCGGTTACTGCGGTGATGCAGATACCGCTGCTGATATGCTGGTAACAGGTCAGCTGCCTATGGATGACGGTTCTTCCGGCGGCGGATGCTCCGGCTGCTGCGGTTCCTGTGGCGGTGGCTGCGGTGGCGGCGAGGAAGAGGGCGGCTCTTGCGGCTGCGGCGAAGGTTCCTGCGGCTGCTGAGATTGAATTACAGCCTATATTCAAAAAGCATGGTGATTTCACCATGCTTTTTTTTATACCTCGTCCTTAATTACAGGCAGACTGAATTCTGCTGCGAAATGGTCTGCATCTTTGTTTATGACAAAGTTTCCGCCCATATGTTCCATAATTTTCTGACAGGTTCTTATACCTAATTTGGTGCTTTCCACCCGATTTTTTTCTTTTTCAACAGAGTTTGAAAAACAGACAGAAACGGTGTCGCTTTCCAGAATAGCCATCAGGACTACGCTGCGTTTACGGTCAGCGTATTTCTTTATGTTGGAAATAAGGTTGCTGACAACTCTCTTTAAATACATAGCATCGGCACGGACTATACATTCTTCCTCAAACCGCACGTGATTTACCTTGAAGCCCATATCCATAAGCTCGTATTCTGATTCAGTCAGAAGCTGCTCTATGAGGAAGTTTGCTTCAAAGGTCTCAATGTTCATGTCCACATGAGCTTTACCGAAAACAAGGAAGTATTTGAATAGTTCATCTGTCAGCTCTTTCAATTCTTCCGCCTTACCGTAGGCAGAGGAGCAGAACTGACGGCAGCGCTCAACATCCTGAAAATCGTTGCTGCTGAGAAGTTCAAGATAACCCATCAGCGAGGTCATAGGGGTTCGTATATCGTGGGAAATGGCGGTTATAAGTTCGCTGTTTGCCTCCCACGCCTTGCGTTCATTACCCATACGTTCAATAACTGAGGAGCGCATATTGTCAACCTCTTTTGCAAGCATTGTAAGCTCGTCATTTCCTGTAAGGCTGATAGGTCTTTCCAAATCACCATCGCCTATTTCCACAGCCTCTTTTGAAAGCTGCACAATTCTGTCGCTGAGCTTTCGCATATACATTAAAAGTACGGTGAAAAAGCAGATAATGCTCAGAATGACTGCAACAGCCATATTGAGGTTTTCTTCTTTATGTTCGGTGTAGTCACCGATAGCCACATTATATACTCCGTCTGAGAAGCGCATGGGATAAAGCTTTCCGAACTCAACGGCATATTGCATAACCTGATAGGTCTGCATATTTGAAGAGGATTGAGCTTCACCTCTGGCGGCACGAAGAATAAGGTCTCCGTTCTTATTATATATAAGTATGGTTATGAAATTGTTACTGTTTGTAAAATTAGCCAGCGCAGCAGAGTCCTGACCGCTTACATTGTTCTCAACCACATAGCTGTTGAGGTCAGAGTAAATTTCCGCTTTTCTTGAAGCCACATTGTCCGGATTCATATAGAGCTTTTCAATGGCAAGTCCACCTATGCTTGTTATACTGAAATAAACTGCAAATGAGACAGCAAGAGAAAAGAAAATGGTATAGAGCATTGTGGCATTAAGGGAGTGAGCACGCTTAAAAAGCTTAGTCAATTTGGTATCCCTTTCCCCAAACCGTACGGAGGATTTTAGGATTTGAGGGGTCTTCCTCAATCTTGCGGCGCAGGTTCAGAATGTGTACCATAACAGTACTGCCGGAGCCGGGGAGATAAACCTCTTCCCAGACTGCCTCATAAATCTGCTTTGCGTTAAGAGTGGTGCCGCGGTTTTTGATCATATATTCAAGAATAGCGTGTTCCTTATCTGTCAGGTCCAGAGCAACGCCGGCGTTGGTGACTGTGTGATTACCAAAATCCACGCACAGCTGACCCAGCTCCACAATTTCCTCCGGCTTGCCTCTGTACTCTGTGTAACGGCGGAGCAGGGAATTAACCTTTGCCAAAAGTTCAGCCTGAGAGAAAGGCTTTGGCAGAAAATCATCTCCGCCGCTTGAATAGGCGGAAATTCTGTCCTCCTCTGCGCTTTTCGCAGTAAGGAAGAGAACAGGGGCTTTTGAATAATTTCTTATTTCTGCGCAGGCCTCAATGCCTGACATTCTGGGCATCATAACATCTAAAATTATTAAATCTACTCCAGGATTCTTCTTTATAAACTCAACCGCTGCAACGCCGTCTTCGGCTTCGGAGAGATTATAGGAAGGCTTCAGGAGAAGAGAGAGAACATTTCTTATATCCGGGTCGTCATCTACTACTAAAACATGAGCAAGTGCTGACATCAAACCACCTCCATATTTTATATTTTAACACAAATTTTCAGTTAAACAATTTAATTCATTGAAAATTAAGAAATTTTAAGATTTGTTAGGGATTCTTTCTTAAATCTTAAGAAAATTTAAGACACATATTGAAAAAACTGTGATACAATACAATTACTCTTAAAAGAAATTTATTTCAGGAGGATTCAATGAAGAAAAATTTTAAGACTCTGCTTTGCCTTGTGCTGGCACTCTGTATGGCTCTGGGCCTTGCAGCCTGCGGCGGAAGCGGCAATGAAGAAAAGCAGCCCGGTTCAACCGGAAAAAATGAAAATGCAGCACATCCTGAATTTGTGTATACTGCAAAGTTTTCACCCGTAGGTGGAGATGATGACAGATACATCAGATTCCTCGGTATGTCTGAGGACGGTATTTACTGCACCACTGAGCGCAAGGTGGGAACCGCGGTTCCTGAGGGCACCAAGGTCGAGTATGAAGGCCAGTACGATGTTTACAAAACAATTCTCAGCATTTTAACTCCTGATGGTCAGCTTAAAGAGCTTAGCGGATATGAGCCGATAGCATCTGAAGAAGCAGGTGACAAAAAGGGTTTCAGTTCTGGTTCCGCAATAATCTCTTTAGTTACCAGAGATGACGGAACACTTTTAGCCGTTGAAAACAGCTATGTTTCATGGATTGATGCTCCCGCTAATATCACTCCCGATGATCCAACATACTTTGACTATCATCATTATGAAGAGTCCTATTATATCCGTACTCTTGATAAAGACGGTAAGGAACAGAGTTCTGTAAAGCTTGTTCCAGAAGAAAACAGCTATTTGAATGCAAACAATGTTGGTATTGACAAGGACGGAAACATTCTTATTTGCACTGATACCAAGATTATGGCTGTTGATTCAGATGGAAACATTGCTTATACAATAGAACTGGATAACTATATTGACAGACTTCATGATATGGGCGACGGCAAAATTTATGTATCCTATTTTGGCAACGAAGGTCCTGCTCTAAGCGAGCTTGACACTGTAAACAAAAATCTGGGTGCACCTGTCACTCTTCCCAACGGAGCTTATGATATGCGCCCCGGTGGAGAGTACGATATGTGCTATACAAACGGCCTTCACCTCTATGGCTATAATATTGGCGAGGAGCCTGTGAAGCTTCTCAACTGGCTGGACGCTGATATTAACTCTGATGATTTAAGATATTACACCATCAGACCAGACGGCACTGTAGTTGGCCTTTGCAGCTCCTACGATGAGAAGGCTGAAAAAATGAGCTATGAAATTGTCACCATGACAAAGGAGCCTTATGACTCTGTTCCTCACAAGGAGGAGCTGACGATGGCAGTTATGTACCTTGACCAGCAGGTTAAAGAACAGATAATTAAGTATAACCGCAGCAGCGATAAATACAGGGTTGTAGTGAAAGACTACTCCGAATACAACAGTGAGGACGATTGGTCAGCAGGTCAGACCAAGCTCACCACTGAGATTTTGTCCGGCGAACTGCCCGATATGCTCTCTATGAGCGGTATGCCTTACAGTCAGCTGGCTGCAAAGGGATTTATCGTGGATATTTATCCCTATATTGATGCAGACAGCGAGCTCAAGCGTGAGGACTTCCATCAGAACCTGTTTAAGGCTCTCGAAGTTGACGGCAAGCTCTGCCAGATCGTTCCTAACTTCTACGTTATGACTGCTATCGGTGCAGGCAGCGTTGTTGGAGAATACGAAAACTGGACTTATGATGAGTTCAATGATGCACTGTCCAAAATGCCTGAGGGCTGTATGCCTTTCGGACCTTATGCCGACAGAGCGTCTATACTTCGGGTAACGCTGGCTATGGATATTAACCGCTACGCTGACTGGTCAACCGGTAAGTGCAGCTTTGACAGCCCTGAATTTGTTGAGCTTCTGAACTTTGCAAAGTCTTTCCCTGCATCTGTGGATTATACCAGTGAGCCTACTGAGAGCGATATCGAGATGATTCAGAAGGGCATGGTTATGCTTATGCCTACTACCCTGCGTGATTTCGATTCTGTCCAGCAGGATTCAATCTACTTCGGCGGAGATACAAAATATATTGGCTTCCCCAGTGCAGGTGGCGGCGGTAATGCATTCAGCGTAAATGAAGGCTATGCCATCACTAAGGATTGCTCCAATAAGGAAGCAGCATGGGATTTCCTCCGTACACTTCTTACCGAGCAGTATCAGGATACTCTCTGGTGGGGTCTGCCTACCAATGTTCACTCCTTTGATTCAAAACTCAAGGAGGCTATGACTCCCGAGTACAAGAAGGATCCTGACGGAAACTATATTCTGGACGAGGATGGCAACAGAATAGAAATCAGCTACGGCAGCATGATAGATCAGTTCGGCAACGAATTCAAATTCTATGCCGTTACTGAGGAGCAGGCAGCAAATATTCGCAGCCTTGTTGAGAACACTACCAAGCTGATGGACGAAAGCTCCACACTTAGTGATATAGTAATAGAGAATGCTGAGGCATTCTTCTCCGGTCAGAAGAGCGCTGAAGAAGTTGCAAAACTCATTCAGAGCAAGGCAAATATATATATTAACGAGCAGAGATAAGCTCGACATTCACTCCGGCTGTGAACGGGCAATGCCCGTTCACAGTTTTGGCAAAGGGGCTGAGGTATCGGCCTTTTTGCCAAAACTTATCGGAAAGTACAATAGAAATCATTCCTTGAAGGCAGACAAAAAAATTCAGTCTGGCTTAGCTTTGCCGTTACCTTTTTTAGGTGATGATACTAATTTCATAGATTTAAACCGAATTATCAGTATTAAAAGAGCGATTGCAAATGAGCAGGTAAAAGCTGCTTTAAATAAAGAATCCGCAGAAAAAGATAAGGAGGCAGACATGAAAAACACTATAAAAAAGACATTGACTTTCCTTTTGACTTTGACTATGTTATTTAGCCTTGCGGCCTGTGGAAAGAAACCTGGGGATAATCCGGAGAACCAACCTGCGGCACCTGACTCGAAAGGCACATCGGTGGACACAAACCACCCTGAGTTTGTTTATACTCCGGAATTTATCACTGTTAAAGACAGCGCAAAATACGGTCTTAGACCCTTGAGCTTTACTGATGAGGGCGTATTCTGCATGGGGCATGAACCCTTGCCGGACGGTACAGTGGCAAACTACTGCGGTCTTGACAATTCACCTGTTGTATTGGCGTTTGTTGATTACAACGGCAATATGAAAATACTGACCGATTATGCACCGATGGAAAATGCCGAGGGCGCAGATATGCCCGACTATTCAAGCAGCAGCGCACTTTCAAAGATATGCCCTCTTTCAGACGGAACATTCGTTTTCCTTGAAGAGCAGTATATCAGCTACTATACAGGTCCTGAGGGTGTAGACAGAGAAAGCAATCCGGATACATATTACAATAACCTCTATAACGGAAGTAAATATTATTACAGACATATAGACAGAACCGGCAAGGATTTAGGCAGCTGGGAGATTAACGCAAACGGCGAGTATATCCCAACCTATCAGGTGGTGGCTGACGATAACGGAAATATCTTCTATAACGGAGATAGAAAAATCGGCATGATTTCCACTGACGGAAGTACAAAGACAATAGTTGAGACTAACAGCTACTTTGCAGACCTTATGGAGCTGCCGGACGGAAGCATTCTGGTAAATGTTATGGACGAAGGCTGCGGCAACGGCGTATATAAGAAGCTGGATTTAGCAGCCGGCACACTGGGTGAAGAGCTTAACCTTCCTACAGATGCTTTCTATAACCCCATACCAGGCAATGATGAATACGACTTCTATTTCAATAACGGCTCCGCATTCTACGGCTTTAAGCCTGGAAGTGAAGCCCCTGAGCGTCTGTTCGCATGGCTGGACTGCGACCTTTCAAGCAATGTAGGCGGTATGGATATTTCTGTGCGTGATAATGGAGACATTGTCATTTTCACCACCCAGTACTGCACAGAAAAACCGGTTGATAATGAGATTGTAGTTATAAGCAAAAAGAACTGGGATCAGGTTCCTCATAAGCAGACACTGACTCTCGGCACTTTAGGTATTAACTTTGAGCTTGAAAGTGCGGTACTTAAATTCAATAGAAGTAACGATAAATACAGAATTGAAGTAATAAATTACACAGCTGATGAGGATTACAGCAACCTCTGCAACACATCTACCACTGATTTCTACGAGCACGGCAGAACTAAATTCTTAACTGCTATTGTGGCAGGAGATGTTCCAGACATTATCAGCCTCTCCTCCATGCCCTTTAAACAGCTTGCAGCTAAAGGCATACTTGAGGACATGAATCCGTGGCTTGAAAAGGACGGAGAATTCAGCAGAGAAGATATAGTACCCAGCGCACTTAGCGCTATGGAAGTTAACGGAAAGCTTTACCGTATATTCCCCGGATTTACTATTCAGACGGCTATCGGTGCAACTTCTGTTGTAGGCGATAAGCAGGGCTGGGGTTACGGTCAGTTTAACCAGACTCTCGCAGAAATGCCTGATGGCTGTATGCCTATGGAATGGTACATGGTCAGAGACATGGCTATGGAGCTTGGACTTACCCTTGATATGGACAGCTATGTGAACTGGGAGACAGGCGAGTGCAATTTTGCAAGACCTGAATTTACTGAATTCCTTGAATATCTGAAGCTCTTCCCCACATCGGAAGAAATGGAGCTGCACGGGTATACTCCTGAAGATGAAAAGGCGTTCTCAAGAGGAATGCAGCTTTTATCAAATTCAAGCATCTACTCTGCCGCCAACTTCAAGACTGCGGATTTCTACCGCAGCGTAGATGCCCAGCAGATAAGCTATATAGGCTTTCCCAGCATAAGCGGTAACGGTACAGTTTTCCATATGGACAGCGGTGTTGCCATGACCACAAAATGCCGTGATAAAGACGGTGCATGGGAGTTTATAAGAAAATTCCTCAGTGAGGATTCCCAGAAGGAAATATGGGGACTTCCCACAAATGCAAATCTTCTCAACGCCCAGATAGATGAGGCTATGCAGCCTAACTATAAAAAGGACGAAAACGGCGAATACATACTGGACGAGAACGGGGAAAAGATAAAGGAAACATCTGATTTCTATTACACTCCCGATTGCACAGAAGTACCTGTATATGAGATGACAGCAGAACAGGCTGAACTTTTCCGCTCACTTATAGAAAAAGGCGGAGTTGTAGCCGACGACAACAGCGCAATTTTGAAAATTGTAAGAGAAGAGGTGCAGCCCTACTTCGCAGGCCAGAAAACCGCAGAAGATGTGGCAAAGCTTATCCAGAGCAAGGTCGGCATCTATGTAAACGAGCAGAAATAACGCAAAAACAGTCCGGGCGGTAACTTTCCCGCCCGGATTTCTTATGTTTAAGCAGTTATTAAGAATTCTTAATTTTTCTTTAGAAAGGCCGCCTCTTATTGCAAGGCTAAGTAAAATGTAGTAAAATAACCAAAGGTTGACACAATATAATATGAGATGGTAATTGATATGGAAAAGCGAAAAAAAACAAAGGACAGATTAAAAGATATAGGTAAAAGCCTATGTTTTTTATCACCAAGCTTATTGGGCGTTGCCGTGTTCTTCATAGTTCCCTTCGGAGTTGTGGTGTACTACTCGCTGATTGACGGTGTAGGCTCCAGAAACTTCGTTTTTCTTGAGAACTTTATTAAATTGTTCCAGAACTCGGCTTTCCTGATGGCGGCTAAAAACACACTGACATTTTCACTTATGGCGGTTCCGTTGGCGGTTGTTCTGTCAATAGTTATGGCTGTTATGCTTGAGGCCAGAATCCCACTGAAATCCCAGTTCAGGACTTTCTTTTTAAGCCCGATGATGGTTCCGGTGGCTTCGGTGGTTCTGATTTGGCAGGTGCTGTTTAACTATAACGGCACGGTGAACGAATTTCTGATGATTTTCGGAGCTGACAAAATAGACTGGCTGCAATCGGACTACTGTCAGGTGGTTGTGCTCATTTTGTTCCTGTGGAAGAATCTGGGCTACAACATGATACTGTTTATGGCAGGTCTTGCCAATATCCCGAAGGAACTTCTTGAGGTTGCAGATGTTGAGGGAGCCTCAGAACTGTACAAGTTCTTCGCCATAAAGCTCCGCTACCTTTCACCCACGGTTCTGTTCGTCACTATTTTGTCCCTTATAAACTCCTTTAAGGTATTCCGTGAGGTGTATCTGCTAACGGGAGATTATCCGTATGAAAAGCTGTATATGTTGCAGCACTTTATGAATAACACCTTTAAATCACTTGACTATCAGAAACTATCGGCTGCGGCGGTTGTAATGGCAATAGTTATGGTTGTGATTATTGCCTTGCTGTTTAAGGCTGAGGACTGGTTCGGAAAGGACGTGGAGGGATGAAAAAGAAACATTATTTCAGCAGAACTACAATGTTTGTGCTAAGCGCCCTTTTTGCCATTGCCTTCCTTTTGCCCACGGTTTTGACAATCACAAACTCCTTTATGTCGGAAAGTGAAATAAACTCCAACTACGGCATGATTTTTTCCACCACTACCGGTGGATATGTGTCCGAGACTGTTAACCTGAAATTTATCCCCGATAAGGTGACATTTTCCCAGTATATAAACGGTCTTGTGAAATCTCCGGAATATCTGCTAAAATTCTGGAACAGTATTATTCTGGTTGTTCCCATAGTTGTTTTTCAGGTTCTGGTGGCCTCCATTGCGGCTTACAGCTTTACCAGATGGCGAGGTAAGATAAGAAGCGGAATTTTCTTCTTCTATGTTATCCTTATGCTTATGCCATATCAGGTAACACTGGTTCCTAACTACCTTGTGAGTAAATGGCTTGGAATTATAAATACCCGATGGTCGATAATACTGCCCGGTATGTTTGCACCTTTCTCGGTATTTCTTCTGACTAAGTTCATGCGGCGAATTCCCTATTCGCTTATTGAGGCCGCAAAGGTGGACGGAGCAGGAGAGTGGCAGATATTCACAAAAATCTGCCTGCCTCAGTGTCGCTCGGCTCTGTATTCAATAACAATACTGGTGTTTATCGACTACTGGAACATGGTTGAACAGCCTCTTATCCTTTTGCAGGACGCGGACTCTCAGCCGTTGTCCGTGTTCCTCTCCAGTATAAACGCAGGAGAAATCGGTCTTGCATTCGCAATGGCCACTATATATATGGTGCCTTCGCTGCTCCTCTTCCTCCACGGCGAGGAATATCTTGTTGAGGGAATAGCAAACTCCGGCAGTGTGAAGGGCTAAAAAGTAGCTTGAAGGGAGATTAAATATGGAATTCAAACCAAAAAATAGAGAGTGGGTAAAGAATGCAGCAATTATATTTCTGCTGATTCTTCTGGTTCTCACCTTCTTCTCAAATACTATTATGAACCGCACTCTGCCTGAGGTTGCAACTCAGGCGGTTCAGAGCGGCCCCATTACCGCAAAAGTTCGTGGTACAGGTACAGTTGCCGCTAATGGCACACATCAGGTAAAGGCCGACCAGACCAGAGAAATCCGTGCCGTTATGGTAAAGGCAGGTCAGGAAGTTCAGGCAGGTGATGTACTGTTTGTTCTCGGAGCAGGAGACAGCACCGAGCTTGAAGCTGCACAGAGCACTCTGCGCCAGCTCCAGACAAGCTATCAGAAAGCGGCACTTTCAGTTTCAGAAACTGATTACACCTTAGACGAGAAAAAGATTGAGAGAGCTGAACAGGCAGTTGATCAGGCACAGGAAGATCTGGATAATGCTATTGACAGAAACTCAGGTAACAGCGGTGTAAATCCTGAAAAACTGGCAGAAGCCAAAAAAAATATGCAGGATGCCAAAGATACTCTTGATACTGCAAAAGAAGAAGCATCAACGGCAGAAATTGCTTTGCAGAAAATAGTAGATGAAAAATTTAGAGCATGGCAGGAAATAAAAAATACTAAACCTGCAGAAGCTTCTGCAGATTTTCCGGAAAATCAGACAAACTCAACTTCAGATGGTGATGGTACGCCCACACCTCCACCTGCCACAGAGACACCGGAAGAAAAGGAAGCACGACTTGCATATGAAGAAGCATCTGCAAATCTTCAACAGCTGCAGGTGTACAATGAGGGAAATATAAAGCTGTATCAGAGTAATTATGACAGATGCAAGGAAATATATGAAAATATGCTTGCAATGAGCGGTCCCGAGTCCGAAGAAGTCAGAAATGCAAGAAAAGCTCTTGAAGAGGCAGAGGACAATCTGCTGGCTCTGGAGATGGCATTGGAAGAAAAGATTGCAACTGATGACAAGGCAGCTCAAATGGCAGCACTGGATTTAAGCGATTTGGCAGCTCAGATAGAGTTGCAGCGTCAGAAGGTTAAAGAGCTTTCCGGCGGAGAGGAAAATGAGATTACCGCCAATGTTTCCGGCACTATCCAGACCGTTGACTGCACCGCAGGTGACACAAAGCTTAAAGATGACCTGCTTTGCACAATCGAGGTTCCCGATATGGGATACACCCTTTCTTTTTCCGTTACTAACGATCAGGCAAGGCGGCTTCGTCCCGGAGACAGCGGCACTATTTCCAATTACTATTGGGGAAGCAAAATTACCGCTACACTGACAAGCATAAAGGTTGACCCCAAAAATCCCCAGACAAATAAGCTCCTGACCTTTGACGTTGAGGGAGATGTAAATGCAGGCTCAGAGCTTACTGTTTCCGTGGGGCAGAAGAGCGCCAGCTACGACACTGTTGTTCCCAACAGCGCAATCAGGAATGACACAAACGGCAACTTCGTTTTGAAGATAGAAGCCAAAAATTCACCCCTCGGAAACCGCTATATCGCAAGAAGAGTAGCAGTTGAGGTTCTTGCCTCTGATGACATTAACTCCGCCGTAACCGGTGACTTTGATTGGAGCGACTATGTTATTACCACCAGTAACGCTCCTGTTAAATCCGGCGATCAGGTGAGAATGGCTGATTCCTGATATGAAGAAATTTTCAATCAAGAAAAAAAGAATACTGATAGGCATTATAAGCATAATTCTGGCTCTTTTGTCCATTGCCTCCTTTGCTGCTATGGGTATTATAAGCAACATTCTGGAAACCCAGAAAGAGGCAGAGCGTTGGAGAGGCGAGAGCGACATGAAGTTTTCTCAGATTTCGTGTTATCTTCCCGCTGACAATAGATTGCAACTCCAGCAGATATATGAGTTCAGAACTGCTATGATGACGAAATTCCATGAAGCAGCTCTTGACGTTGACAACGAAAACACCCTGTTTGTCGATGCTTGGAGCACTGACGGTAAAGTCAGTGTTTCAAGCGCTTTGGGTAAGGGTGAGGTCAGAGTAACGGCAGTAGGCGGAAACTTCTTCGATTTCCACCCCATACGGCTGTTGAGCGGCACTTATATTTATGAGCAGGATCTTATGAAGGACAGAGTTCTTCTTGATGAAGACACTGCATGGCTCCTTTTCGGCGGTACCGATTTGGAAGGCATGGAGATGCGCATAAACGGCGTGCCTTTCGTAGTTTCCGGCGTTATCGAGCGTGAGCAGGATTTCGCAAGCAAAAAGGCCTACACTGGGGGTATGGGACTTTATATGTCGTATGATGCCTATAAAGCTCTTAACGAAAAAGCTGCAATAAGCAGTTATGAAGTGTGCATGGCAGAGCCTGTAAAGGGCTTCGCCATTAACTTCGTAAAAGAGAAATTCCCCATTAACGGCGGAGACATTATAGAAAACACTCAGCGTTACAGCTTTGGAAGACTTATAAAGCTTTTGGGACAGTTCGGCACTCGCTCCATGCAGACTATGGGTCTGAGTTACCCTTACTGGGAAAATGCAGCACGATGCACTGAGGACTGGTGTCTGCTTTTAATGTTTGCAGGTATGTTCTTTTCGGTTGCGCCTATTGTGGTAACTGTTATTCTTGCGGTGCGTTATATTAAGCGTGGAAAAGATAAATTCACAGAGGAATTGATTCCTGCTGCAAAGTATAATGTGGAAGAAGCTATCCGAGTGCGTCAGAGAAGACGTTGGGAAAGAAAACAGGCGTATAGAAAAAATAAATAAGCATATAGCACAAATCCGGCAATTACAGGAAATTGCCGGATTTGTGCTTTTTTGATAAAAGATATTATGAAATTTAGAATCTTACTAAAATATGGCAATAGATACAAAATAATATCCTGTTTTACCTTCGTTCTATTGACAATAGAATGATACTAAGGTATACTCTATATGCGATGGGATAATGTTCCCAAAAATAAAAACATTTAGGAGGATTTTAAAAGTGAAGAAATTGTCCAAGACTTTGGCACTGATGCTTGTATGCTGCATGGTTTTAGGCTTTGCAACTGCATTTGCAGAAGAAAAAAGTGCTGAAACAGTAAGAGTTGCCCTTACTTACTATTGCGATGAAGAGCCTGTAGGTGCAATGTCAATAGTGGTTAACAAGGATACAACCGAAATTCCAGCTACAAGTATTCCGACCATAGAGGGATACACATATGTAAGCCATGAATACACTGCTACCAGTGCCTCTGCTAAAGTCGTAGTTACTAAAAATGCAGAAGAAACTGAGCCTCAAATGATGAGTGTAGAAGTAACCTTTGTAGACATAGATGGAAATGCAATCGGCCAAAGTACCAATCTTATTATAGCAGAGGATAAAGCACTTGTTGCAACCGATATTAAGGTTCTCGCAGGATTTCAGCTTGTAAAAGTTAACCATGTTGCCGGCGAAGCAAATGCAACAGTCGTTGTTGAGAAGATTGAAGAGTCCGAAGCACCTACGAGCCGCTGGATAAGAGTCGAATACATTAATCCTGCAGAGGCCATAGTGGCCACTGAGAGACAGGAAATAGCGTATGGTAGACTTACTATATGTGTAACTGCACCCGAAGGATATGTTCTTGTAGATACCAACAATGTTATCTCCATTGATGATGAAACAAAGACAGTAAAGGTATCTGTAATGAAGGAAGAAAAGCCTGCTGACCCCGAAGCACCTACGAGCCGCTGGATAAGAGTCGAATACATTAATCCTGCAGAGGC